>Ga0209077_1000035_pt1 | contig 32546 bp, 62 predicted proteins | sample PPLLak1March2015_FD_187247 | JGI IMG/M metagenome (GOLD analysis project Ga0209077, IMG submission 187247) | Freshwater sediment microbial communities from Prairie Pothole Lake near Jamestown, North Dakota, USA - PPLs Lake P7 Core (1) Depth... | ecosystem: Environmental > Aquatic > Freshwater >... | reverse complement strand
CTAAGTGCCGATATGAGTAGCAAGTGGATCGCTTCGGAGCATGCAGCCTGTCATCAAGGATGCGAGGAACGAGGGTGCGTGAGTTACCCACAACTAGAACGCGAGCGTGACGAACTACGCGCCGAGGTCGAGCGGCTCAAGACGACTGAGATGTGGGTTACCGATGCCTGGATTCCGAAGACCCGCGAGGCCGAACTCCAGGCTGAATTGAGCAAGTATCGGAAGCAGCTGGGTCAACTCTCCTTCTGCATTCTGCGACTGTTCGAGAGAGCGGAGCAATCAGAAGCCGAGGTCGAGCGGCTAAAGCATGAGAACTTACAGTGGCAAGTCGGCACTGAGCGGGCGTTGGAGCTAAGACGCGCCGAGGTCGAGCGGCTCCGGGCACAGAACGCTGAACTGCATCGCCAGATTGAGTACACCCGCGATCTTGCCTGGGATGACATTCCAGACAAGGACATCGTCGGCAACCTGCGGCGGATGCTGGACCGTCCTAAGGAGTGACGAGTGTGCAATGGACGGGGCCAACCCAAGAAGGACCGGGGTTAGTGATGAATGATCCGTGCGCCGAACTGCGTGCCGAGGTCGAGCGGCTCAAAAGCGACTACTCCTTCGAGGACGCTTGGAAAGAAGCCTTGGAGGATGGACGCGCTCTGGTGCGCGAGCGCGACATGCTGCGCGCCGAGAGGGAAGTCTGGGGGAACATAGCCCAGGAACGAAACGATCTCCGCGCCGAGGTCGAGCGACTGCGAGCGGCGCTAGAGAAGGTCACGGAAGAACGGGAAGCCTGGCGCACACGCGCCTTACGGACAGGACCGGCTGGCTACGCACTACTGCCAGATCTTGATAGGCCTTCGGAGTCGGTTGGGCGAGAGGGTTGCTAGAGATGTCTGCATTTGGTGATGCGCTGATTCTGGGGCGATCTGAGCAAGAACGGTTACTGGCTGAAAACGCCACACTCCGCGCCGAGATCGAGCGGCTGCGGGCTGAGCTAGCCGATCTGCTGCCACGCATGGATGCCGACGCACTTAGGATCGAAAACCTCTGGCGCAAGAACGAGCGGCTGCGGGCTCATGTCGATGAACTGACGCAGATTCTCGACTCGCATCGCGTCTGGGTAAGCGATGACCAACTTCCTGTTTGGGTCTGTCAAGCCGAGAACCAGCGGCTCAAAAGCGAGGTGCCGCGCATCATGGCTCAGCGCGACGACCTCCGCGCCGAGAACGAGCGGCTGCGGGCGGCGCTAGAGGCGATCATCGACAAGGGACAGACGGGTGATTACATGGAGCGCGCGCCGCTGGTCGGCATCGCACTCGAAGCACTCGGACGCTCTTGATCGTCATATGGAGTGTTAGCGTGACCAACTCACGCATAGGTTAGGTTGACAATGCGACAGTTACACAGGCTCTACGCGTGGTTGCTCGGCTATTTCTGGTTGTCATGTACTCGGTGCGGGCGGATGTTCGGCGGGCATGAGCAGCCCTTGGGCATCTACCACAGGGCGGATGGCACGTCCCAGGCGACGTGTCCCGAATGCCCAAGGGTGTACTACGAGGTCGGCTATAGCGGGCCGATCTACGCGGAGCGCTAAGGCTCTTGGTCGACCTAAGAAATAATATGTCGGCCAGCGAGCCTGATGGAGGACGAGGTCGATGACCTTCGCGCTGAGGTCGCCACGCTGCGCGACGTGGCCACCCTCCGTCAGCGCGTGCTGTCGGATTGCCTGGCCGAACAACGGCGGCTGAAGCGAACACTTGAGCTGGTGACTACCGAACGTGATCAATGGAAGGCCAGGTACGAACTCTGCTCAGGTGAGAGTCCTCAGCTACTCGTCTGAATCGTCCTGCTCAGCACGCACATCGGTCGTCGCGGCGATGTCCACGGCCGTAAGGGTGATGGCCAGCCAGGACAGGGCCAGAACGAATTGCGGCTCATCGCGCGCGAACCAGAACGCTGAGAGTGGCCACCCGATCAGGGTGATGACCACCAGCGCCAGCGCCGCGTAACGTCGCCACTCAGGTTTCATGCCTAGCTCTCGTCGGGGCGTTTGCGGCGTCGGCGCAGGCTATCCATACGCACCAGCCCGAACGACGCTCCGATCACCACGCCTATGAACGCGATCGCCACGCTGCTGTACTCCGGTCGCGCCACCAACAACAGCCCCGAGCCAACCAGGATCGTCATCACAACGATCGTCTGACACACCAGGCGCGTGATCGACACCGCTGGCGGGTCAGGGTGGTCCTCATCAACCCCAGGTCGTTCCAGCAGCATCAGCGAACCTGCTCCTCGACCAGCAAACGATCACGCAGGTAGAACCAGCGCATGAAGAGGAGACTATCGAGCACATGTTGCTCGAGCAGCATGTGATGTGGCGGACAACAGCCGCGCAGCTCTTTACAGGCGCAGTTATGTTCGATCGCGGTCAGCAACGCCTGAAGCTGGGCCGTGTCGCCGCGCCAAATGGTCGCGACCGCTGCCACGTCATACGCCCTTAGCCCGGCAGGAACGCCAGGAACGAGGCCGCGAAGAATGCCAGTCCCAGCGGGAGTAGTCGCCCGCCATAGGTCGTCGCGTTCGGCGTCCACCACAAGACCGCATCGATAACAAATAAGATCACCGAAACCAGTAGAAATGCTTCCCGCATCAAAGTTTCCCCCTCATACGAGCCAGACCACTGAAAAGCCGCCCAAACGGTCAAAGTCGTATCGCGACAGTATTGACTCGACACCCTTGTAGCCAGGCGCGCTGTTCGCGATCCACAGGTTCGAGCCACTCGTACCGCGGAGGGCGACCCAGTGATACCAAGCCTCACCGCTCATCATGCCCGTGGTGCGGCTGGCGAGTGCGTAGACAGTATCGAAGTCGAGGTAGTCCTGCTCACTCGGCAACCCGTAATCCCCGAGCACCCGACGCAACTGCGAACCACTACGATCCATCAGCCCGTACGTGCCGTTGATGTTCTGGGTGTAGCCGATCTCCATCGTGGTCAGGTAGCGATCACTGGGGCGTGTCCAGGTCGCCTCGAGCACCCAGTCGAGCGAGCACGCCGAGCATGTCCACGAGTAGTACTGCGGCGCCATATACAGATGCGCGTTCCACTGGATGCCCGGTGGCGGGAGTGCCTCGTCTCCCTCAAAAGGGAGCGCGGCGAACCGCGTTGTCCTCCTCGATCCAGTAATAGATTGCGTCGCGGGCGAAGGTCTGCGACACCTTATGACCTGGTTCAAGTACGACGTACTGCTCGTCAGAGCGTGGCTCGTCGCCCGCGTCGATCATCGCCTGCTGGACGCCAGGCCCGATCGTGTAGTCAGTCATGGGGACGCTCCAACAATATGCCCATCTTCGGTCAGATAGGCGGGGTCGGTCCGCAAGAGCTTCTCGTACTCCTCGATGTCGATGACCTGCACGCGGTGCGCTGCGCCGACGCCGCCCCTCGGGTGCTCGCCGACCACCAAGCGGTCGCTCAGGCGGTAGACGATCGGTCGTAACGGTGGTCCTTCAGCCATGGGCTTCCACCTCTGCTGTCTCGGTCGCCTGCCATCGCTCGGGGCCATCCATGCGGCTGCAATTCAGGCGCACATGCGCCTCAGGCACGGCATTGGCGCTGGCCTCGACGTTGCCGCACGCGCAGCCCTCGGCCTCGGTCTTGTGGACGAACATCTGCTGCACCTCGACCGGTGCCGCGCCGCCGCCGACCGGGTGGGTGGACGTTGCACCACAGCCGTCGGGACAGTTCAGGACGATGAAGTTGTGGTTGTGGGAGCCGTCGATCTGGGTGGCCCAGACGACGTCGGCGGCGGGGATGGTGCCGCTATGTCCACCTTCGTCATAGACAGCATCGATGCTGCCGTCAGGGTTGAAAACAACCGGTCGTACGCTCATCGCATCGCTCCTACGGATTGGCCTCTGCAAAAATCCCCGGTGTCGACCCCGAAGCGGCATTCAGCAGTGCCGCGGAGTTTGTTGTTAGGCCACTGGCAACCTGCGCAACTACCGTAGTTCGGTCAATAAACGCAGTAGCAGACAGGCTAGTGCATGCAAACTGCGAACCACCGACCTGTACCGTAAACGCACTAGGAGAACTCACAGTAATCGTCGGCGTCACTGCCTTCACGGCTTTGTATGACCACTGGCCTGTCGCTCCTGTCGTACCCCACACGGCGAACCCTGACAAAAGTGTTTGTGTACTTGTTGCACCTGACGATTCGTAATACCGGAGACACCGCGCCAGATCGTCGGCCGGGTGCAGCGGCGCGTAGTCGGCCGGCACGCTGCCCACCACCAGCATGGCGTTGTCGAGGTACGCCGTGCAGGAAGCCAGGCACTGAACTTTGACCTGGACATACGTCGCGTCAATGGGAACAGTTGCCGTGACGGACAGCGTCTGGAAGCCGCCGCTGACCACATTGAACGGCGACAACACGGTAGTACCACCAGCACCGTCTGTTGTAATCGAGGCGCGAACCGCGTTGCCCGTGGTACACAGAACACGCACGCTTAGCGTAATTGTCGCCTGGCGTAACGAGCACTCAGTGGACTTTATTATTTGATAAATGCTTGCATTGACTCCAGTCGAACGTGTGTAAGTCGCCTTGAGGCTATAGAGCGAGTGTTTGTCAGCCCCACCGTCTTTCGACACGCTCAGCGTATCGCCGCCGTCGTAGTACATCGACCACATGTCGGCCGTAGTGCCACTAATAAACGGTCCATTGCCGCGCTGCCAGATCTCGAAGCCGCCGTTGGTGAGCAGGTTGGCCCTGGCCGTATCCGTCCCGAGCTTGACGTTGGTGACCGACGCATCGGCCAGGTCCGCCGTGGCAATCGTGCCGTCGGCGATCTTGGCAGACGTAATCGACCCGTCTGGGATTCCGCCCGCGATCGTCGTGTAGCGCGCGTCGCCTTCGGTCTGCGTCAGATACACCGAGTGCGGATCGGCCGCAGCGATATGCGTTGCCAGACTCATCGTGCCGCCAGCCAGCAGCTCCGTTTCGATTGCCATCACGGCATCGGCGAGCTGGTTATGCAATCCCGGATGCAGATCGACCTCGAGCGTGCCGTTGGCGACGTCATTCTGAATATCGTCAGGACTGCTCGGAAAATTACTGGGCATTGTTCTGTAGTCCCATCATGTTTACGTTCACCCCAGGATCTGCACGAACGGCGGTCGAGACACTGAACTCACCGGCGGTTCGACATCGCCATAGGTGACATCCACATAGCCCGTATACAACGTCGGCGTATCGACTTCCTGAGAAAAGATCCATGTGAAATACACGCCAGCAGCATCGCCCGAAAACGAGTCGGCGTTTGTGTCGTAGGCATCGGTGGTCCCCTCGGCGATACCCGCCAGGGCAAATTGCTGGCCGGCCAATGATCCACCGGCCTGCTTCAAAATACAGGTGACTAACCAGTCGTAGGTGCTGTCCAGATGCGCGTGTATCGAGGTCGCCTCATACCCGACGATGGGTTCGTAGCTCGGCGTGTCCTCTACACAACCGATATCTGTGCTGCACGTCATCGATAGCGGATAACGGACGGTGACGGGCATTTCAGGGTTCCAGCCTGCGAATACGTAACCCGAACAACGCACGCGTGATCGTGCTTGCGCTCGTCACACTCACGCGTACAAGGTCGCCTCGATCGATGACGTCATCCCAACCAACGAGCGCCGCATCTTCCGCATAACGCCCACTGGACACCGTGGGCGGCGCGCTGGCCACGATGCTCACAAATGCCGGGCTCGCACCTCGAGCCGCTTTTTGTACGTCGAGCACCAGACTGCCGCTGGTGCCGTCGAACTCCTGGATATACCAGCCCGTGATGCGCGCTTGGAAGTCAAAGGACCAACACCCAGCCACGCCGGTCTCAATGCCACCAGTGACACCAACGCCGCCAAAAGTCCCAGGGCTTCCGCCACTCGTAAGCAGCATCAACGCCGAGTCGACCTCCGCGCCTGGCGCCGGCGGCAGCAGCTCGCGCACATGGTTGTCGACGTGCTCATAAATCGCCTGCACCGCGCGGACGGCTGCTGTCTGTGCCATGACTACGCTGGTGGCGGCGTATACGGCTGCTCGAGCCCGCCGCCGCTCAAGCTATACGTCGAGGACCAGCCGTCATCCACTTCCCAGGCGTAGCCCTGCACCCACATCTTTTCACCGATCGCCATTCGGTCGAGCGTATCCAGCAGACACGTCAACCCAGGCCCGTGCTCATCGTCACGCCAGGATCGGACATCGGCCGTGACGAATTCCTTGTTGACATCGTTCAGGATCGCCTCGGCAATGTCCTGGGCATCGATACCGCCATAGCCGAGTGGCGCGCCATCCTCATCGTTGCCGTCCTCGATCAGGTCGCTGCTGAATGCCTCAGGATGCCTGGTCGCCGCGGTGGCGCCATCACCCTGAAAATCATTCGACCCATAGGCGGCGCCCAGCACGGGGCCGAGTCCATCACCATAGTCATGGCCGCGGACGATCGCGGCATTCCTGGTCTGCTCGGTGTTCCTCGAGCCCGTCGAGCCTTCGACGATATCCTCATCGGCCAGTGTGAAGCTGGTGGTCGTGCTCGAGGGATGGCCGATCATCTGCACCCGGCGGATCGTGCCATTGTGCTGCTGGTAGGTACGGTAGAGCGTGGCCTGGTCGAGCTGCTGGACGTACTGCCAGGCCGAGACGCCGGCGTGCCAGTCGAATGCCTCAGGCGCCTCGGTGCCGAGCGTGACACCGGTGCCCTCGATATTGGCGCCGACATACGAGATGCCTGGCACGAAGCCGAGCGCCCACGCCACCAGGGCCTGATCGGTGGCGCCAGTGGGAAACTCTTCGTCGAAGACCAGATCGGTGTCAGGCGCCCACTCGTTGGCATAGGCCAACGTCCCCATCGCCACCATCTCGATGCCTTTCGGAAATGCCGATGGTTTGAAACGGCGCACCTTCCCCACGAAGCGCGTGACGTTCGTCCCAGCACCAGCGACGACCTCGAGGTCATCCTCCTCGTTCCCCGTCTCAGGCTTCGCCGTCACAAACACGCTGCACGTCGGCCACCCGCTATCAGCCGCGACCTGACCGCGGGCGCTCAGCACATCGGCGAGCTCCATACCGGCGAACGTGATCGTGGACGAGACACTGCGCACCACAATCCCAGCAGGCGGTGGCGCGCTCTCAGTCGTGGCCGTCGCGGTGGATGAGTAACTGCCTGAACCGGCCGCGTTGGTGGCCCGGACGCGATACGAATACGACGTACCCGCCAGGAGGCCCGTATCACTGAACGTCGTCGTGCTGGGCGTGCCAATTTCACTGAATGAGCTGCACCCTGCACCCTCGCACCGCTCGACGCGATAGCCGGTGATCCCGCTCCCCGTCGCGGCCGTCCAGGTCAGATCGATCTGCGAGGCTGAGACCGCTGTTGCAACCAGGCTGGTCGGTGCAGAGGGGAGATCGACGACGCCAGGCCGGCCGTTATCGGTCGTGCCGGCCGTGTCGTTGATGGCGATCTCGTCATAACCGAGGTAACTGCCGGTTGGGCTGCTAATACCCGAGCTGAGATCGCCGAGTTGCACGTGGCGTATGTTGAGCGTCGATGTTTGAGCAACGTCGCCCGAATAGTTGATGACGCGCGTACCGTCGAGCCAGACCTCGCCTGTGCCAGTCGACGCCGTCAGAATCTGTTCACGCCACTCGATAACGTGCCACGTATCTTCGGCGAAGCTCGCGCTCGCGGTTCCCAATAGGGCAACCCAGAAGCCACGGCGGAGCGCCACTAACCCGGTGCCGGTGTGATAACTCAGGACGACCTGGACCGCACCAGCGTTGTCCTGCATCTGGGCGATGGTGACCTCTTCACTGGCCGGGGTGATGTGCGCAAAAAATGCGAACCTGACCCAGATCTCGGTCACCGCGGTCGCGAGCGTAAATGTCTTGTACGTCGCACCCCAGGTGCCAGCCCCGGTGGCGGCCGGTTTCATGCAATAGCTGCCCGCGTATGGGGTGGGCGTGCTCGAGACAACGGTCAGCGTTGCGTTTCCGCCAATCACCGACGTGCCTGCTTCATTGATGTTGCCGGTCTCCCAGCCGCACGTCAGAAGCCTGGTCATGTGTAAATCGTTACGCCCATACCGCCGTCCGAATGAACGTTGCCGTCGCCTGCCGCCTGGCACCACCAGGCAAGTAGGTCGTGGAGCGCAGCTCGACCAGGATTGCCGATGTCGTTCCGAGGCTCTCGATAATCAGCGTGCCTACGCCAGCTCCGCGGGCGATGTCGATGACGACGCCTGTTCCGCCGAGTGGCTGATGAATATGCCAGCGCAAGGTCATCAACGCCACGGCATCGTTCCACTCGGCCAGGCTATTGAAGTGGGCGGTGACCGTAATGCGCTCGGGCTCGGCGGCATCCTGCGATGAGCCGCGGATCACGGCCAGGAAGGTGGTCGAAGTGCCGTTGATAGAGAACGTAGCCACTAGCGGCGTACACCTGAGACGCGCACGACGGGCGGCATCCCAGCCTGATCGGCCGCCTCGATGATCTCCTCGTAGCTGACCTGACCTTCAGGCGTCAGCACCTGGATAGTGATCTGCTGCGGCGGCCGCTTGAGAAACCCGTCAGCGATTGCCTGTTGCATGATCTGGCCAAACACCTGTTGCTGGGCATCGACTCGAGCGGCGGCCGCGGCGATGAGCGCCTCCTGACGACCCATCGCCTGGTCGACGGCGATCTGCGTTACTCGAGCGGATAGGTCGAATGCCTGCTCCTGGCGTTGGGCCGCGATGACGCCCGTTTCAACGTCAAAGGCGGCCAGCCGTTGGCCAGGCAGGACGTTCCTCGTAAGGCCGCGGATCGTCCCACGCGCAGCCTGTCGTTCCTCCACGGACGTGCCCCGAATGGCGAGCACCAGACGAGCGCGTTCGACGGCGCGCTCGGTATCGGCGAGCGCTTGCTGGGCTGGCAAGGCGCGCTGTTGGGCAGCGATACTCGCCAGCTCGACCTGTGCTCGGCGGGCGACCATGTCCCCGTGGTCGCGTTCCATGCGGGTGAGCTGCTCTTTGAGCGCGACCTCCTCACGTTGCGCCGCTAATAGATCTCTAACGGCAGCATCGCGTTGATCAAAGTACGCCTGCTCTTTGAGAATCAGCGCGACTTGGGCCTGGGTTTGCGTTGTCGCGACTGGCGGTAGGTTCTCGTTCATCTCACGGATGCGCTGGGTTGCGGCTCGCTCCTGGCGAGCCTTCAGGAGGGCTGCTTCAGTTTGATAGATCGCGATGCCGCCACCGAGCAGTCCTTCGACGACATTCTTAGGGACGGTGCCGGCCTCGAATCCTCCCCGGCCGCCACCACTGGCACCACCCCCGACCGCACCCTTGAGATCCTCCACGGCTGCACCGAGCACGCCGCCGCGTGCGATCAGGTCTGTCAAATCCGCGATCTTTTGCAGCCCTACTATGGTGGCCGGCGCGATAAGTTTGCCGATCGCAAGCTGGAGCTTGTTGACGGACGTTTCAGCCCTGGTCATCGCGCCATCCAGACTGTCAGTCCCACTCGCCGCCAGGCCCGAGAAGGTCGCCGTCTGGCGCAGCAGCTCGTTGTAGCGAATCTGTGCCTTTTCGGCGTCGGTCATGCGCTCAAATGTCGTTTTGACCGAGCCGTTGAGCGCATTGTTTTTGATGAACGTGTCGTTGAGGGTCAGTCCCAGATACTCACTGGCTTCGGCCTCACCGCGGATCGCCGACTGCACCCGTTCGAAACTCTCGGCTACGCCAATACCGCGGACACGGGCGAGATCAGCCGATGCGCGAATCAACGTCTGTGTCTGCTGCGTCGTGAGGCCGTAGTTTGCGCTCAGTGTCCTTGCGCTCAGGGCGGCCTCGAGGATGGCCTGACTCGTGAACCCCGTCTGTTTCGAAAGCGCTTCTGCGAACCGCGTAAATTGCTGGGCATTCTGGCCATAAGCAGCGGCCGTCGCTCGAGTGACTCGTTCATTCTGACGCTGAGCCTCGATACCTGCGGCGAACACACTCGTCAGTGCGGCGCCAGCAGTGGCCGCCACGCCGGCCGCCCCCGCAAGAGCCGCCATCCCGGCGACACTGCGCTGGGTCTGTGTTGTGGTTTGGGCGGCAGTCGCCGTGACTCGGCGCAACCCGGCGGCTGTCTGTTCTGCGCCTTGGCCCTGGGCAATCGTCCGCAGAACAACCTGGAGTTCCTGTCGCTCCGCCATTACCCGCGCTTTACCTCCGCGCAACCGAGAGCGACTAACATCCCCGCGCCCTGTAGGGAGGGAGCCATGAACCGACTCATTCTCATCTCGCCGTTTGTCCTAGCCATCATCGTTCTCGTCGCGCTCATCGCAGCCATTCCCGTAGACGTTCTGTCCGCTCCACCAGAGATTGCCCTGGCGAAGTTCGGCCAGAATCTCGATCGCCTTCTGACCTTCCGATCACTGCCCCAGGCATTGCTCGAGATCCCCGCGATGCTCATCGCACTGGTGGGTCTGGCGCTGCTCGCTGTCCTGTACTTTCTTCCAGCCGTGATTGGCTTCACTCGTGGGAAGCGAAACGCGCCCGCGATCCTCGTGCTCAACCTGTTCCTCGGCTGGACACTGCTCGGTTGGGTTGGTGCGCTGGTCTGGTCTGTGATGAGTGACGATGTCAATCCTCGTCATGCTCCCAGCCCTCAGGCAGCACCATAGAGTCGCCCGGCCCGAGACCCGCGTGCAGCTCCGCCACCTGACCCTCGACGGCGAGGAGTTGTAACAACCTCTCGCGGCGGTCAATGGGAACATCCTCGTACAGGAACGGCCCGCCGCCGAACCGCTCGGCCAGGATGATCGGCACGTACTCACGCGGCGCGCCTATGCCTTCGCGCTCGCCGTGGCTACGCCGTTGGTCGGCGAGAAACCGTCTGAGCCGAACTCGGACACTTTTGGGATTGCCGCTGCCGACCTGACCGCTTCGATGTAGCGCACGAACAGGAACGTCACCACGCCTACCCTGAGATCGAGCTCGTGCTCACTCTTGAGATCTTTCGGCAATGGGTGCGGCTGGCCGTCTTCGTCGGTCAGGTTCCACTCGAGCACCACCTGACCGAACGCCGACCACCAGACCCCGTCTTCGAAGCCGACCAGCGCGTCGTAGACCGAGCTGCGCGGGTCGGTCCTGACGACGGCGTACCAGCCCGGATAGCCGATGTCGTCGAACTCGATCCGCGCCGTCTTGACCGGCTGAGCGATCAGAGCTGGTTGACCCATGTGCCCTTCGCGGTGAAGTTCGCCGTGGTGCCAACTGCCTGATCGACGGCGCTCCGAATGGACATGTCCACCCAGGCCGGGCCACCGATGTACTTGCTGGGCGCCTCGCGCGCGGGATACAGGTACAGGTTGGTGCCATCCTGCGATGCCGATGCCTGGCGCAGCGTCGTGTCGTCCGACGCCCAGAAGCCCTCGAGCGTGCCGCTATAGGCCGGGAAGCCGAGCACCGACGTTCGGTTGGATGCCTGAAACTCGGTGGTGTCGATCGTCTCCTGGGTGCCGTCCATCGTGAAGGCGCGCATACCGCCCACGCTAATCGCGGCCGTTGTGCCGTTGATCGACATATAGACGACGGAATTTCGCCCTGCGTACTTGACAGCCATTACCCCTAAGCTCCCTTCGCGATGGGTTGCCGCTCTGAGGTCTGGGGAAATGCCTCGAGGTCGGCCAGGATGGTGCTCGCCCGCGCGGCGAACGTGTGCGGCAAGATGCGGCGGTGCGCCGAAAGCGCGCACGCCAGTCGTTCCGAGTCGTGCGACAGGTAATCGCGGACGAGCAGCTCGAGCCCGACCGCATCCGGAAACGTCGGCACCGCATAGCCGAAGGTTTCCATGACCTCGGCGCGGCGATCGCTGATTTGAAACACGCCACACGCCGCCAGCTCGTAGGCCCGCGGGTTCAGACTCTCGGCATGCTCGATCCGCGGCGCGTTGTGGCCCCAGCCCATCGATTGGCGGTGCAGGTTGAGCCCGATCTTCGCGCGGCGATACAGACCGATCGCGTCCTGGTTCGGCACCTCGCGCCCGCGGACGTACTTTCGCAGTCCGTGCCGAGGCGCCAGCAGTGACCACGATCCGTACAGGCCCAGGTCGATGCCCTTCCAGTTCACCGCCTCGAGCAATTCGATCCGCTCGGCGAATCCCGTGCCGACGAAGACCACGTCATGCGCCGGCGTGTCCAGCGGCACCTCGGCCAGTGGTCGATGCGACTCCGGATCGTACGCATGACGAAGATAGCCAGCGTTCGAGAAGCGACGGACCGACGAGCGCTCGGTCGTCCAGCACCAATCGACCAGCTCGGCCATACGCACCTGGGCGTCGTCGTCATACGGCGACTCGGTGAAGAGCACGGCGGTCTTGATCCCTGCCCGCCTGAGCATGACGAGCACGTCGGGATGGAAAAACATGCCAGAGATCACCAGCACCCAGTCGACCTGGAAGCGGAGCGCCATTTCGAGCGCCTCGATGCTGGCGCGATAGATCACGTCAGGAAACGATGGCGCGTCTTCAGGTCGTCGGCCACGCTCGCGCCAGAGCATGCGTAGCCAGCGCTGAGCGATACCAATCCGCCGATCGAGCAGGTAGAGCTTGGTCTCGACGCCTGCCTGCTGGAGGGCGCGGTAATAGCCGTTTTCAACATCCTTGATGCTGAAGCTCGCACCCGCGCCGACCAGCAAGATGCGCACTATCGGCCTGAGACCCTCGAGCTCGGGTCGGTGAGCTGCGGACCCGACACTCTGACGGACGGGTCGGTCGGCGCCTGACCCGACCCCGGTGCCGGCTTCGGTTTGGCCCCCGAGCCAGTATTCAATTCGCCTTTCGGCGTGGGTGCGGATGGCATATGGCTTCCTCCTTTACTTGATAGCCTCGCAGAGATAGCCCGTATGGCCGTGGACGTCATGCACAAATCCCCAGCCCTCGAAGCGGCGCACGAGGTCTAGCAAGTGCTCGGCCTCGGCGGTCCACTGCGTCGGCTCGACCGTCACCGTGCTGAAATGGCGCAACAGGTGACGCCAGCCCTGGTCGGTGAAGCGCCAGTAATCGGGATAGTTGACCGTCCCATGCCAGGGCCAGAGAAACGGACTGGTCACCAGCAGCAGCCCACCCGTCTTGAGCACGCGGCGCATCTCGTCGACGGCGATGAACGGGTCGGCGCAGTGCTCGAGCACCTCGGTACACACGATCGCGTCCAGCTCTTCGTCGTCGAACGGAAGCGCGGTCACGTCGCCGACTCGATCGCTGTGGGTATCCGCCGTATGGCCGAGCGTGAAATAGCCATTGCCGAGCCAACGCCGCGGGTTCTGCACCCCGATGTCCATCACCTTGCCCTGCAGGCGTGCGCGGTTGGCAAAGATCCAGTGCTCGAGCTGCAGGCGGTGGTAGTCGGGCACGAAATCGTGCAGGCCGGCCGTGCGCTCGCGCCAGGCGTGCAGGCCGGCATGGTCCTCGCCGCTGGCGGCCAGGATCAGGAAGTCAGCCACCAGTAACCCACCACAGATGGCCCGGTCGCGGCCGAGAGATGCTGATCACTTCGTCGCACCAGGCGACATCACCCTTTGCCAACTCGTTGGCCTTGACCGCGGCGTCGTAGTCGCCTTCGTAGCGCATACCCCACTCGACGGTCCTGGCGATCCAGCGCGGGAACACCAGACAGTCGGCGTCGATGTTGCCGAGCGCAAGCAGCGGCACGCGCCAGATCGTGTCGCCCCAGTAGGCGAGGAATCGGAAGAACAGCGGCCGCGGCTTATCCAGCGCGCCGATGCACTGTTTGATGGCGGCAAGCGACCCTTGCGTTGCGATGTTGTCGTCCTGCGAAAACCACACGTACGGCGCCTTCGCCATGCGCGCGCCGAACGTCCGCTGCGGCTGGCCGACACAGTGCAGGCCGGCGTCGTGCTCGAGCCATCGACAATTCCCGAAGACGACGCGGGTCCGCGCCCGCTCGAGTTCGGGCGTCATGCCCCCGAAGGTATCGCCGACGACCAGGACCTCGACGCCGCGCGATTCGCGCTGGGCGTAGATCGACGCGAGCGTACGCTCGAGCGTCTCGCGCCCGACTGTTGGGATGACCACACTGAGCCAGGGACTCACGCCATGCATTCCACGTCGATGCGGCAGCCGAGCACCTTGGCATCACCGATCTCGACGATCTGGGCATAGTCGGACCACCCGGTCACATGCGCGCTCTGGGCAATGCCACCGAGTGACGGATCGGCCTCGATTGCCGCTTCGATGCTCTTCGGCCCATCCACCGACAGGTACTCGTCGATCGACGACTGGGCGCGAGTGAAGTCCTGCGAATTGACGTACACCCAGATGGCGAACCGATAGGTCGCGTCCTGGTCCCACGACAGCGGCACGGTCACCGAGCGCGGAATGACCGCGGCGGACGGTGTCTGCGGATTGGCCGGCATGGTGGCGTACGGCTGCAAGCCGCTGATGGTGGCCAGCCGATCCTTGAGCCCCTTCCGCAGATCGCCCAGCCTCGTCACAGGGGACGACCCAGGAAGGTGACGAGCCGAAAGCCGATCCGCGCGAACATCCGCCGCAGTGCCGGCAGATTCCGCTGCAGCGAGGGCTCGACGAACGGCTGCGCGCGGGTACCACGGCGAGCGATGGCGCGCGCCACCACGAAGGGGTTCACGCCGTGCCGTCGTGCCCAGCCGGCAATCGCCTCGATCGGCGGCGCCTTGCCAGGCCGGCGCCCACGCTCCACCCACAATCCATACCGCACGGTCGGCCCGACGCGGCCCGTGATCGTGGTCAGACTCCTGGCGTCGAGCTCGTGGGTGATCGAGCTCATCAAGCGGCGCGTATCCTGCGCCACATTCCTGCGCTGGTCGGCCTCGAGCAGGATGAGGCCCGCCGTCATGGTCTGGCGGATCTCCTGCCGTTGCCGCTCGTCGTACTGGCTGAGGCGCCGGCCGAACTCAGGAAAGCCCTGCAGCTCGACGTTGACGGCCATCTACACCAGCACCCAGGACGAGGCGCTCGAGCGGTTATATGACTCCAGCAGCGCCTTGATATCGGGATCTTCGTTTGAGACGCGATCGAAGCTGCCCATATCTGGGACGATGGCCATGCCGGTCGGCGTCTCGTGCCGCTTCCACCAGCGGCTGGCCAGAATCAGACAGGCAATATGGATGTCGGGTGGTGGGAGGCCATCGACGCTATAGCCGAAGTCGCCGATGATCTGCACCAGCTCGCCCGGCGTGAAGGCATGCGAGCTGTTCGGCCAGATCCTGATCTGCTGATAGCGCGTGCTCGGACGGCCCGTCTCGTCCATCGCCGGCCACAACTCGTACTCGGACGCCTCGAGCGTGGTGGCATAGGTGCGATCGCCGCTGGTATCGAGCTTGATGCTGCTGATCGCAATCAGATCGACGACGTCGAGATAGTTGGGATCGCTCGCGTAGTAGAGCTTGGTGACTTCGTTCTCGAACAGGAAGTGACGGCCGCATTGCTGGTCGATCCAGCGGGTCGCCGCCGCGAGCACGGCCGTCAGGTGGTCATCGGTCAGACCCGTGTCTTCGGCGGGCAGCTCGATCCACGTCTTGAATTCCTCGAGCGAGGCGTAGAACAGGCCGCTGTACGCCCCGCCGCTGGTCGGCACCTCAACCAGCGCGGTGCCGCCGAACGTCCCTTCGGTTACGTCCGCTGTGGTGGCCATCAGTGGTTCGGCTCGAGGGCCGGCGCCTCATACGCCAACGTGCCCCGCCGGCCTACGCGGTAGAGCCGACCCTCGATCTTCAGTGGCCGCCGTGTAGGGAAGCGGACCACCGTGCCGGCCGAGTGGCTTGTCACGGCGCCATCGGCCCAGGTGATACGCACACCACCTCGACCGACGCGGTACGCGTCCGTCACTCGGCCAGACATTATGGCTTCGGCCCGTCCGGTGCGTCGTCGCCCTCGTCGTCGGGCTCGGGCGGCGGCCCCGGTGGTGGCTGCGGTGGATCGGGTTGCGGAGGTGTGCCGAAGGTCATGCTTAGACTCCTGTCACGCGCGCGAACGCCGTGGGACGCCATACCACGAATGCCGCCCGCAGCTCGGCCAGAATGGTCTGCATGTTGCGGATGAACTGGTCGTTGATGAACCCGACCCGGATCACCGCCTGCTCGCGATCGAAGAGCGAGCAGCCCATCGAAAAGTCGCCGACCAGGGTGGTGTTCTCGGTCATGGCTTCCGACTCGACGACCGGCAAGCCCCACAACGTATTGGCGCCGACCATACTCGGCGGTCCCATCAGATACCCGCCGTAGGTGGCCGATGCGGCGTTTTCACGCGCCAGTCTGACGGCTTCCCAGTCGTTCGGGTGCATGACGATCGCTGTCGGGCGCGCCTTGCCGTTCACGCGCACCATGGTGCGAGCTCGGAAGATGGCGTCGAGCACGGTGTCAGCACCGAGCGCGCGGGTCTGAATGCCCGAGTTCAGGATGCCCGTCAGGTTCTCGCCGACGCCGTTGCCACTGATGATCTGCGTTTCCAGCGTGAGCGTGAGGCCGAGCAGCAGGCGGGTGTTGATGATGCCGCGGATCTGCGGCGCATCGCTGAGCGTCTTGTTTGTCACGGGCACCCAGTGCGCGATTGTGCGCACGGGGCTCGTCTGGGTACTGAACGTGAGCGTTGACTCGGGCTTTGTACCCGTCGTGCCCGTGGTTGCGGTCGCCTCGGCCACCGGCGCGGCCTGGTTATCGAAGACTTCCTCGCGCACGTACTCGATCGTGTCCGAGTCGGTACTGAGCCGTGGCACCAGGTCGAGCACGTTGATCTCGCGCTGCAGGATGCTGAGCACGCCCTGCTGCACGTCGTTCTGCACCAGCGAGCCGGCGACGCCCGTACCCGAATAGATCAACGCCTTGTGCTGCAGCGCCTTCTGCCACGACACCAGGCTGGTGTTGGCCGACATGATGACGCTGAACTCGTTGCGGTGCAGCTCGGAATTGAAGCTGCCCGCCGCGCGCATTTTGGTGTACTCATTCGAGCGCACGAACTGATCGCCAGGGCTGAGCTGCTGACCCTGCAGCGGATCGCCCGACGGCTGACGGTGGCCGTTGCTCGGGCGCGAGTATTCCTCGAGACCGGCATTGACGCGGTGCTTGCGTTGCAGCGCGTCCTCGAGCTTCTTTTCGTGATCCATCAGCATGTCGACGGTCATCAGGTGCCGTTTGACCTGGTGCTCGTCCTCGGGATCGCTGATGATGCCCTCGTAGCGGCGCTCGATGTCGGCTGAGCGGTCGTACTGGTCTTTGATGTTGGCCTTGACCTCGGCCAGGACCATGCTGGTGATCTGCTCGGGCTTGAAGAGCGGCTCGAGCTTGTAGGCCGAGTCGTTCGTCTTTGCGGGTGCGCTCATGCGAACTCCAACAGGCCCAGGCGCACCAGCTTTTTACGGGCGAGGGCCATCTTCAATTCGATGATGCTCGGGCCACGACGCTCGGTCGGCTCGGGCATATCCACGGCCACACTCGCCACGAGCTCGGGCTCGGCGGGTGTGACAGATCGCGCTTTCACCAGGGTGATCAGCGCCTCCTCGTTCATCGGGATCGACACGACCGAAATCTCGAGGAGGTCGACGGCCTTCAACTGGCGGATACCGCTGTCAGAAAACTCCTGGTCCTCGGGGATATAGCCGATCGACATGCTATCGATGGCGCCGTCCTTCAGGAGCTGGTAGGCGTCATGACCACGCGCGGTCTTGGAGATCTTGAACTCGCCGAAGAGGCCGCGGTCGTCCTCGCGCAGGCCCAGCACGCGACCGAGCGGCTCGGCGATGTCGTGCTGCCACAACAATTTGGGGCGCCGGCGTCCCAGGCTGGCCTTGAAGGCGCCAGGCATGACGACATCGCCGCCCTCGTCGATATTGAGGAACGTCGAGGCGTAGCCGCTGAACGACCAGCCGTCGTCGCGCGCCTTCAGTTCCTGGAGGTCAAACCCGACTGACTTGTAACTGAGCGCGAGTGGCACGGCGAAGCCCCGTGCCCACGGGCAGCTCGATGGCCAAGCTCAGGGGCGATAGGGGCTCGAGGGCCCTCGACGGATACCGACGCGTGTAGTTTGCACGGTTGCGGCTTTCTGTTCAACGGTCACGCTACGGATCTTGTTGCCGCATGGCCGGCAGAGGATCTGGACGAGACCGTTGCCCTCGGCCTTGAAGAGCACCTTCCCGCAATTCGGGCAGCGATAGTCTTTCATGCCGCGAGCGATCGCCTCGCCTTGAACTCGTCGATGATCTGCGCCCAGGCGCGCGGCCACGCGAGTACGTTGCGCTCGAGACTGTGCTCGCGTGCAATGCGCCGACGCTGGGCTCGATACAACCTGCGGCGCAGCTCGCGGGATTCGATCAGGCGCGCGAGCGCGGCTTCCCATTCGCACGCGGTCTCGGCGATCAACGCATCCTCGCCGTCACTGGACACGGCGCCGTACAGGGTTGGTGAGACCACGGCGGCGGCGCCGCCTAATGTGTATTCCCAGAGCTTGATCGGGGTCTTGCAGCGGTTGAAGTGTTTGTCGGCGACGCTGGCGCAGCCGATATCGATGTTGCGGAGCGCTCTGGGATACTCAGCCACAGAGAGCCACGGCACTCGGAGCACACGCTCTGGTGGGACCGCACCCACCAGTACGTCGGCCAGGTGTCCCTGGACGACAAAGCCAACGTGCGGATAGCGCTGGGCGAGGTTGCCCCACGCCTCGGCAACGGGTTGTAGATCTTCGGGAAAACGCGAGCCACCCGCCCAGCCTACCGTCAGCCGTGGGGTTTTCTCATCTCGTCGCCCAGCTCGAACCGCGCGACGAAACCACGCCACATCGATTGCATTCGGGACCACCATGACGGGGATGTCGGGGTCGACGTACTGCCGAACGACGGCGGCCAGCTCGTGGGTGCTGACGGTGAGCCCGTCGCAGAGACGGATGGCGGCGATGCGGTCGCGCCGGTCCTGCTCGAGTTGCTCGAGCGACTTTTCTTGTTCCGTGGTGGCATGCTGGCGTGCTCCGATCTGCGGCGTGAAGACGTCGTCGTCCACCTCGTAGATGACGGCCAGGCCGGCATTGTGCATGCTGCGCACCCAGCGCCGGGCAATGGCCTGGTCGCGTGCGTCCCACGAAAAGCGCGGGAGCACGATCGCCTCGAGCCGTGTCGCCGCCAGGTACGGCCACTCGGGCGTATCCATCTCGGGATCGTCCTTGTCACGGAACCACGCGCCATAGCCCTGGCGTTGGAGCTCGGTATACGGCTGCCACACCCGCCACAGCACGCAGCCGCTCTCCTCGCCGGTGAGCGCCAGGACGCGCGGCCCGTTCACTCGGTGGTTCGATACTGAGCAAGCTCGTCTTGCAAGCCGCCGGCGAGCTCCTCGATCTCGCGCCGTATGTGCGCAAGCTGTTCGGCGAGTTGATCGGCCTGGGTTTGCAGCTCGTCACGCTGGGCGACCTTGGCATTGAGCGAATCCCATGCTTCCTGGTTCATCGTCGGCGCCTCGCATTGCTGATTTTTGCTGCTCGGGTTTTCGACATGCCGCGTTTTCTCAACGCTTCGTAAATTCGCGGTCGCTTGATCGATGCGTACTTCTTGCCTGGCATCAGACGATTCCCTCCCGCAACACGGGGATCAGGGCCAGCGTGCAGTTCGGATGCAGGAGCTGCGGTCGCTCTGAGATCGGCACGATCCTGCCGTTGCGCTCCTGACACGGCGCGTCATAGTCGCCGTCCACGATCTCGACCATGTCCACCATGCCCGTGGCGGCATAGCGGTTCAGACTGGCCTCATTCTGGGCGTGCTGCAATTCGGTGCGCGCGATGGTGTCGGCGCGGCCCTTCCATGTCTCGGAGTACAGGCCCTCGATGCCGCGGTAGCCGATCTCAGGATTTCCGTGGGCGATCTCCCAGGTTGAGAGACCTAATGCCTGGCCGACCCTGAGCTGCTCGGCGATCGCTTGACGGGTGGTCTCGTCGATGCGGACGACCTGATGGGCGGCCTCGACCAGGATCTGATTCACGGCCGAATCCGTGAGTCGGAATCGGTCTGGATCGAGGCCGAATTGGGCGACGAGCGCGGCATGTACGGCGTTCAACATCTGCAGGTAGCGCTGCTCGAGGATGGCGCCGAGGCGTTCTCGTTCCGCATCGCCGTCGTAGACATCGTCGATGTCAGGCACGCGTTACCCGACGAGCGCTCGTTTGACGCGTTTGCGCTGGCCATCCAGATAGCCGTCGAGCTGCTTGGTGGTGGCTGGCTCGGCCAAGTCGACCAGCGCTTGCAGGATCTCGGGCATCTGCTCGAGCTGTTGCCGGCTGGGCGGCTGACGGCGCGCCTTGCGGCGAGGTTCGGGTAGCGCTTCCTGCTCGTCTGCATCCTCGCCGGGCTGGAGTTGGGTGACGGCCGTCCGTGCGCTGGCGAAGGCTTCGTCGTCCATATCGGGCTCGAGCCCCACGTCCGCGCGCGCCTCGTTGGGCCGAATCCAGCCCGTCTTTACGGCCAGGTCGAGTCGCTTGTACTTGTCGGTCTCGTCCTCCTGGAAGGCGCGCAGATCGGTCACGTCGAACGCTATCTTGAGTCGGCGGTCCGAAGAGAACTCGGGCGTGAGCTGCATGTTCAGCGTGGCCGCATCGAAGCTATAGAGCGGCATGAGCGTCATCTCGGCGAACATCTCTCGAGCTTCGCGGAAGTTGGCGTAGGTGCTGCGGTCCAGGCCGGCGCCGAGACCGGCGATGATGGCCGGCACCCGCATGACCGCGGCGATGCGCTCTTCGGGGATGCGGTGCAGGGCTTTCATGTCCATCTGCTCGGGTGAAAATCCGTACGGTGTGGCCGACGCACCGCCCATGAGCACGCCTGTCCGTCCCCGATTCGCGGCGCCGAAGCGGTCTTCGAAGCGCATCTTCATATCCTCGGCCTGGTCGACGGTGATGCTCGAATCTTCGGGCACCTGAATCAGCATGCCGACCGTGCCGCCGTTGGCCAGCATCGACTCTTGCCACTTGTGGGCTTCCTCGTCGCCCGCAACCTCCCGCACGAGGCGCGCGAGCGGCGAGGCGCCGATCCGATTATCTTTGTCGTCGAGCCCCAGGCGAAAGTGGACGATGTCCTCGATCGGCACCTGTTCGGGCGGCTGCATCGGGTCGAACGTGTAGGCGTAATACGAGATAAAGACGCCCTTCGCGGCGTCCTCCTTCGTGGTCACGGGCTGGATACGGGTCGGCGAGACCGGCCACAGCTCGAGCACGTTGCCACCGCGTGGACTGGATCGAATTTTTCGCAAATAGGCGTTACCCGAGACGTGTTTGCAATGCTGGATATACGCCCACAGATGCTCGCGGGAGACGTGCGGGTTGGGGAAGTCGAGCAGTTGTTTCAGGGGATGGGCAGGCTGCTCTTCGCGTTCGCCGGGTTGCGTCTCGAGGTACACCTTCGGCGGCGCTTCAGAGTACGCCGTCGAGATGGCCGATAGACAGGCGAAGACGGCCGAATTGGAGTCGTCATAGTGCCAGGCGCGCTGATACATCTCGGTCGCGCCCGGACCGTGGACGAGCGTGCCGAGCCGGATCGCCGAGTACACATCGGGCGAGGTGGCGATCGTGGGGTTGATGTAATCCGGGTACAGATACATCTTGCGCTCGGTGGCTGCTGGTGGGGCGGCCGGTCCACGGCGACGTCGAGGCAGATGGTCGCCGCGGAGCGCGGCCAGGAAGGGGTTCGTCATCAGATAAATCGGACCTCCGCGCCGCCCAGCATGAGCTCGGTGATGGCCCAGACGCGAGCGTCGAGTCGGTCTGGTGAGGGGTCGCCACTGTCGGGCACCCAGGAGCAGAGTTGATCCTCGAGCGTGGGGAACGTGCCCACATGGTGGATTCTGCCCTGCTCGTCAAGCGCCGACACCGGCTCGGCCCGTAATTGCTTGCCGCGGCTGGCCGAGACCAGGCGCACCGGCACCTCGGGATCGATGGTGCGAATGGTGTAGTCGACCATGTCGCCGCCGAAGTTCTTTTCAGCGACGATCCTATCCGCTTTCAGGTCGTGGTACAGCTGGACGGCTCGACGGGCCCAGCGCTCGGGCGCGAGGCGTTCTGATGCATCGCGCAGTACGTAGGCATGGCCGTCAGTGCCCTTGCCAGCGCACACGATTCCAACCTCAGCATGACCCTCAGTCGATCCGCCGGAGGGATCGACAGCAACGACCAGGCGCAGCAGGCCAGGATGGTCTCGGACACGGTTTTCCTCGAGCTTATCGCGGGTCCACAACGCCCCTGGGACATCGGTCAGAATCTCCGCTGCCAGCTCCTGACGTCCGAGCCGGGTCCCCCCGTACTGCGTGTACAGCTCGGCCCGGACATCAGGGTGCAAGTGTGGGTTGTCGTCGGTGTGCGCGGTGGTGACGATCGACCGCGGATCGTTCATCAGCTCGATGAGTTTCGGCCTGGGCTTGGGTGTGGTGGTGATGACCACTCGAGGGCGTGTGCCGAGTCTGAGACCGAGCCGCATCATGTCCCAGCAGGCCTTGGCCTGGCGCCATGCCGCAAATTCGTCGCACCAGACCAGGTGGTGCTGCGGGCCGCGTAATCGCTCGGCGTCGTCGGGGTTATAAGCGCCAAACAACTGCGCTTTGGAACCGTTGGGCCACACCAGCTCGCCCCACGATCGGTTGAAGCGCACGCTGCGATTGGCCGCCAGTAAGCCGGTTTCACCCTCCACACACACCGAGCGGGCATCGCCGGTCGTGGGCGCGATCACGGCGATACGGACGCCCGGATGCGCTCGAGCATAGCCGTCGACGAAGTGCGCGCCGGCGTCGGTCTTGCCGGTGCCGCGGCCGGCGATGAGCAGCCAGTACAGCCAGTCGGCATCTTCATCGGGCGGGGTCTGGTAGGGCAGGGGCTTCCACGTCGACGACGTGTCCGCCGGCAGACTCGAGGGCTTCGAGAATACGAACCGCCTTGTCCATGTAGACGCCGCTAAGGACAGCGACATCTGCGGCGTCCTGTCGGTTGAACCAGTCCTCGTCGCGGGCTCGTTCCGCGAGAACCGAAACCGTGGTGAGGAGGTTGTTGAGGACATCGCCTACGAGCAGCCCGATCTCGTCGGCTTTTTGTTGTGTGACAGGTGCCGGTCGGATGCCGGACTTGTCGCGCCAGTTGATGACGGCTGCTCGAGAGACGTTGTAATCGCGAGCGACTGAGGAGACCGATTGGCCGGCCAGGAGCGCGGCGAGGACCGCGGCACGCTTCTGGTCATCGTACGGCTGGCCCATGTTTCACGCCGTGTTTCACGGGGATAATAGCCGCCCGGTCCGGTCGCAACGGCGGCGCCTTGCCGGTGAGCTGGCACTGGATGCAGAAGTCGTCGCGCGGCTCGGCATCGCTTGGGCAATCGGCAGTTTTGCACGGGCGTGGGATGGGTTGCTTCATGGTGTGCCGTTCTGGCGTGCAGCAATGGCCAGATCGATGAGATCCTGAGCGTTGAGCAGGTCGACACGTCGCTGAGCGCGTTGTGCGGCGAAGAGCGCTGCGCCATGACATTCGCCACAGAGCGGGAGTTTTCGGCGACGCTCGGCCGCCTTGAGCTGAGCGCCGCAGGCGCCGCAGGCATTCGCACAATTGGATGGTTGACCAGAATCCCTCGCGCCCGCGGGCGCACGCGCGCGCACGCGCGCCGGGGACGGAGTCACCCCAATACCGGAAGGTCCTGAAGATCCTGAAGGAATAGTTAAAGTACCGGCATTGCTAGGCATGTCCTTGGTCCGGCCTGAGCCGGACCTGGGTGGTAGTTCGCTCGCCGCTTCTCGCGGATGTGGGTTCTGGTGCTTATCCCAGTGGATCACCTGGATCACGCGCTGCTCGTCTGCGACATAGCGCACCACGAAGCCTGCATCGGCGAGCTGCTGCAACGCCTGGTCGGGGTCCATGTCGTCGTATGGCATGACGTCGGCCTTGATCTTCCGCGGACGATCCAGCAGCCTGCCGTCGCGATCGGCAATCGTCCACAGTCCAGCGAAGAGCAGGCGTGTCGCCATTGGCAAACCCGCCAGGGCGTCATTCGTGAAAAAGCCAGGCTTGATCGTCCGCGCTCGAGGCATCGGGCTATTGACTCCGGATCAATGCAGAGCGCAGGCGTTCGACCGTTTGTTGATTCGCCAGTGAGTGCCGCTCGTCGGTGCTCTGGCTGAGTCGGCGAAAGGTTTCACGAATCGTGTGCTCATCGATCGGGCGCCAGACACCGACGTTGGCACCGGCGCACTCGAGCAGCTCGTGCCAACGTTTCTGGTGTGGGGTGACGCGTGTCTCCTGCCCCTTGAGCTCGCGGAACAGGATGCCACCGGGGCCGACGAAGCACCAGTCCGGCCAGCCGTGCGCGTCGCTGTGGCCATGCATGCGCTGGGTGTGGACACCTGCGACGCTGGCTTCTGACAGTCGGACGTGGAACCCGCAAATGCCGTGACGTGCCGCCTCGCGCATGACCCACCGTTCGAAGTTCGCCTCCGACATGTGCCGCAGCAGGAATGAGCGTGCGTCGGTCACCACAACGTTCCTTGACGACGCGGCAATTGCGGACCAAACCCAAGACGCCGCTCGAGGCGACCGTGCATGGTGTCCACTTGTGATCGAAGCGAATGGGTTAGGGCCGCCCCGTCCTCGAGATACTCGCACACGAAATACCCATCCGTGCCGCCCAACAAGAAGTCCACGCCATCGATGTCCGACACAATCTGCCGCACCGTCCGACCAGGTACACCCGTCGCCAGGTGGATCTCCTCGACGGTCAGCGGCGCATCGCGCGTCGTTCCGAGCAACATCGCCCTGACCAATGTAAGTTCGCGTACGTCATACGTCCGGCCGCCACTTCCGTGGATACCCTGCGCTTGGGTCACCGCTTGCGCCCATTCTTGAGCGGGATCTTGTACTCGTCCGGCAGCAGTAGCAAATCAAGCGTCTCACGCGAGATAGCCGCCACGTCCACCACCTCGATCACACCCGGTAGCGCCATGATGTTGCACTGCATGCCGATCAGCCTCGAGCGGTCGAATCCAGGCTCGACCATCACCAGATAGGCGCGCCCCAACTCAGGCAACGGCTGCATTACGTTCGGCATCCTGCTGCGCAAGCATCTTCTCGCGCGCCTGGATATTCAGCAGTACCTGAGCGCCATGTGCCTTGAGATCGCGGCGATCGATCGGCAATACGACCTGTTGCGGATTGAGCCCCAAGCTCTGTGCCTTCGCCAACACTTTCAGCCAGTTCTGCCAGATCTTTTCGTCGGCGTTCCGCAGCCAGTCCCGCTCATCCTCGTTCGTGTCAGGTGAGTCGACCACGGTAATCTCGCCCGTTTCGATATCCGTCGTGGTCACGGCGTCAGACACGCCATCGTGCAATTCCTCGACGCTGTAGATCGCGCCGTTGAAGACCGATGGACAATACGCGCGCGCGCCCTGGCTCATAGCTCGAGCCCAGAGCATTGACTTGGGGAAACTTTCCCAATTGAACTTCTTGTTCAACTTGGCGCGCTCGGCATCCTTCATCGTGAACTCGGCAGGCGGCCCAAGGCTTTCGCCGCGTTCGAAGAATTCGATACGGCAGAGCTGGTCGGTCCATTCGCGAACGCGATACGAGAAGATGCCGCTTTTCTGCACGGCTGAGGCGATAAGCTGCGCTGACATGGAAGGCTTGCCTTCGACCACGTAGACACCCATCATGCTGGCGATCGGGCCGAAGCCCATTTCGCCGCCGTAGAGCATTTTCACGATGGCCTGGGCCTGGTCTTTCGTGTCTTTGAAGAAGCCGCTCTTGACCAGGATGTCGCCCAATCGCTCGGTGTCGATGGGCGTCGGTTGATAACGCACGATATCGGTCATCTATCCTCCCTGGAGAAACACGCACGCCGCGGCGCCCAGCACCGCGATGATGGCGACGAGCAGCAGCACGTCGATCGGTGGCCCACGCCGCGGCCGCTTTGGGAAAGAGTCGTCGGGCCACATTTAGACCAGCCCAAACGCCCGCAGGACGATCAGCAGGATCACGATCACCACGATCAGGCTCAGGATCGAATACGCGCTCATCGCAAACCGAGTCGCCGTGAACAAACCGGCCACGGCTGGAAGCCGCGCGCGGCTCGGAGCTTCTCGGCGATCGCGATCTGCTGCGCCGGCGTGGCCAGGTGGGCGCTCGAGGCATAAGCCCGGCCGCCGTACGCGGCCCACGTCTGCTGGTCAAACTGCAACCCGCCTCGGTAGGTGCCGCCTCGGCTGACGGCCGACCAGTTGCCCGTCGATTCGCACTGCGCGAGTCGCGACCACACGCTTGCCAGCGGTGGCTGCGGCGGCACGAGCTCGCCGGTGCGGATGAGATAGCGGCGCGCGTCAGTTTCACCGACCGTGACCACCGCGCCCTCGAGCGCCACGACATCGACGCCGGCTTCCGCGGCCAGGGCGACCAACTCCTCAGTCGGCTCGGCGCTGATATCCATCGCGGCGCCGACCAGCAGCCCGAGCAGGACGCCGAGCAGCATGATGATGACGTGGCGCCACATCAAAACGGCAAGGCCTCCTGTTCGTCGTCCAGGTGGCGGATGGCGCGCTCTTCGGCATCGGCGTTGGACAAGGCCCAGCGCTCGGCGTCCTGGTCGAGCTGGTCGCGCTCGCGCGCGATGAGGTGTCGGTTGAGCGCCTCGAGCAGATCCTCGATGGTCGGCTTCAGCCCAGCCCAGGTCGCCGAGCGCACCAGCATGGCGCGGCCGCCGGCCTCATAGCCCGCCGACCAGGCAGCCAGCGGATCGTCGGCCGAGTTCGGGTTGTAGTGCCGCCAGACGTAGTACGCCTTGGCCGCGTCGCGCGCCTTCGGCGCCAGTGACACGCGCGGATCAGCCGTGGCGACGCAGCATGCGCAAGCGGGCTTCGTCGAGGGCGCGGTTCAGCACACGGTCGGGCTGACTGTCGACCACGCCGCCGCGGGCGAGCTGCTCCACCTGTTCGTCGAACGTCACGCGATGCACCCGCCACGTCTTGCCGATGAGAAAGGCGCCGGGGAAACGCCCCTGGCGCGCCAGCTCGCGGCCGGTGGTGAGGCCGATACCGAAGCGCTTGCACGCCTGCGGCAAGGTCATGGTGATCGACTCTTCACTCATCGCGAGCGCACCTCCTCGGCCTCGAGCAATTCGGCATACTGGCGCTCGATCTCGGCCTCGACGATCCTGGCGAGGACGTAGCCGTCCGACAGATCGCGGCGCTTGGCGACGACCCTCAGCTTTGCGTCGAGGTCATCCGGGAGATCGATTCTGCGGATCACATCCCCAGTGTGCCCGCTACGGGACCGCAGAACCGTCAGCGTTTTGATGCGCGCCCGCGCTTGCGCAAAACGCTCAGAAGTCGTTGAGCATTCGCCTGAACTCGCCCAGCTCGCCCACCTTCAACAGCACGCAGACCACTTTGACGGCCAGTGTCGCGGGCAGCAGCGACAGCAGCCCGTGTTTGTTGCGGAACGGCTCGGCCAGTCGCTTGAGGATCACGGCTGGGCGGTCGCCCGGCTTCAGGTAGCCGTGTTTTCTCAGGCGTTTGACGACGGTGTTGGCGCTGATGTGCAGCGGCATCGACTTGCCCACAGTGTGCGCGTTGATGGGCAGGTACTCGCGCGCACAGGTCGCGAACGCGACGTTCAGATCGCGTTCGAACTCGTCGCGATCAGCGTAATACTCGGGCGGGCGCTTCTCGGCCTGCTGCTGGATCTCGTCGAGCTGGCGGCGTACGCCCACGATCTCCTCGTGCATGGCGTCCATGCGTGCGCACAAGCGCCGCAGGACGCCCCAGATTCTGAGCGGTGAACGCTCATCATTGTCCTCGACATAGACCAGCCAGTCGCGTGGTGTGCGGTCTTCCACGATCACGGTGCGCCCCCGCGTGCGGAACGATCCCTCGGTGAAGCTCGCCTCGCGGGGCAGGCAACTGCTCACGCAGGATCGAATTCGGATTCCATGAGAGATCGGATTGAGCGGGTTACGGTCCTCCCGGCAGTGGTCGCAGCCGAAACGTTAACGTTCTATCCCGCCTGCGCATAGTCGAACGCTCAAAAGACTCAGCATACGGATGCGTGTCTCAGCCGCTACTCAGGCGCCGGCGGGTGTACACCGACCCGGTATACAAGTATCGTTCCGGTACCACACTGGTATCGGGGAGATATATAAATGTCTGGCGTGCCGCCAACACCGCAGTTTCCTATCCGCATGCCCGTCGATCTGCGAGCCGAGCTGGAGGCGATTGCAAAGGCCGAGAATCGATCGCTGTCGAACCTGGTGGTGACCGCGCTGCGAGAGTGGCTGGCCGAGCGGAAGCGCCGGCAACCCTGAGCGTGGCGGACGACATCAGCGGAAGGCTCGAGCGGCGACTGGATCGGATCGAACAGCGCCTGGACCGCTACGAAAGCCGCCTGGACCGGCTGGAGACGAACGTCGAGCGGCTGCTGGAATCGGCCGCCACGCTGCTGGATCGGCTCGAGCGGATCCAGAAGATTCTGGACTGACCTCGATGTTAGGGCGACGGTTTTTCACACCGTCGGCTTTTTGATGGCTACACCACTGTAGCCAGATTGGAGGTGGTGGGGGTCAGATTCGAACTGACGAAACCCTTCCGGGTGACGGTTTTACAGGTCGGGGTTACGTCATCTTGGACTGCTCGATTTGCACCGTTTGAGTTCAAAATCGACGCCCGCCGAGCCGCCGTGAGCCGCCATCGGTCAACCAGAATCGGGCTACAGGTCTACAGGTTGTAGACCGCGCCCCTGCTACCATAGCCGCACGCCACCAGACAAAAGCCCCGACACCGCGTGAACGGCTCGGGGCGTGGCAGACCACCTATTTGGGAGATGGCTGCAAGTGCCAAGTGTAAAGGATCAGCAACAGGGCTCGGTCTATCAGCGCGCTGACGGACAATGGACCGGCAGCATCGAGCTCGGCCGCGATGCCAGCGGCAAGCGCATCCGCAAGGTCGTCTACGGCCGCGATGAGCGCCACGTTCGCTACCGTCTCGAGACGTTCCTCAGCCGGCGTACCGAGGGCGCCATCCTCACCACCGCCGAGGAGCACTACGCCGACTTTCTGCCGCGTTGGTTTCTCACCCTGAGACCACGGCCGCAAGGGAAGTACAGCCCGACCACGCTGCATGGCTATCGCGGTCTCATGGAGCGCTATCTGATCCCACGCATCGGCCATGTCGCAGTCGGCGAGCTGAATGCCGATCACGTCGAGGATCTGCAAGAAGGCATGCTCAACGCGGGGTTGTCGTCACAGACGGTGCTCAACACGCGCAACCTGTTGCGGGTCGCCGTGCGCTACGCGATGCGGCGGCGACTGCTGACATCCGATCCGTTCGCCCTGGTCGAGGCACCGCCGGCGTCACGCGGTACGGGCCGCGCGCTCGAGCCGCACGAGGCGCAGCGCTTCATGGCCGCCATCAAGGACGACCGATTGGAAGCCGCGTTCCTGCTCGAGCTGGCGCTGGGGTTGCGACGCAGCGAGGTGCTCGGGCTCACATGGCCAGCGATCGATCTGGCAGCCGGCCAGCTCCATGTACGCCAGGGGTTGCACCAGCGCGCCGGCATGGGCATTTTCCTGACCGAGCCAAAGTCGAAGCGCAGCAATCGCGTCCTCGGCTTGCCGCGGCGCGTGACCGAGGCATTGCGCGCGCGATGGGAGCAGCGGCTCAGGGATGAGGCCCTTGCCGCCGAGCGCTGGCGCGACGATCAGGGGTATGTGTTCTGTGGGCCATTCGGCGGCTTGCCGTCACCCGACAGCTATAGCGACGCGCTCAAAGCCGCACTCAGAAAGGCCGGCCTACACGACATCCGCGGCCACGATCTGCGGCACTCGGCGTCGAGCATCCTGCAAGCGATGGGCTTGCCGCCGCTCGCGGCGATGGGCGTGCTCGGACACTCGAGTCCCCAGATGACGATGGGCATCTACGGCCACATGCTGGATGCCTCGCGCCTTCAGGCCGCGACGCTCATGGATCAGTATCTCGACGAGGTCTCATCATCCTGATGCCCGTCACCTACGAGGTGCTCGAGGGGATCGTGCAGCAGCAGAGTCCGAACGATAACGGCTTCCGCATCCTCGATCGCTGGGTCAACTACGACTTGCGCACCGTCGTCCGGCACCCCAAGCCCGGCGAGCGCGTCAAGCTCAGGGTCAGGAACGGGCGCTATATCGTCCACCTGGTGGAACCCGAGCAGGAGCTGCCGCCAGAACCGCAGCCGACGCGCTCAGGCGGCGCGTGGCGTAGCCCAGAAGAGGAGCGGCGTAGTGTGCGCCAGGCCGTGCTGAAAGCGTCGATTGGGTGGCTCACGACGTTTCAGACACGCGAGACCGGCGACCTCGAGCGACTGCCGACCAGTGATGACGTGCTCAAGCTGGCCGAGAAGTTCGAGCAGTGGGTTTACCGATGACCGCTGCTGACCGCTCCGAAGGACCGCGCAACGCCAGCATGGCGGATCTCGAAGCCCTGGAGGGCAGGATCATCAACCGCATCGCCGAACTCGAGGTCCGTCTCGTGCGCGACATCAACACCGCTTTCTGGCGCCAGGCGCTCGCCTTTGGCGGGATCCTGATCGCCGTGGTAGCGCTGCTGGCGACGGTACTGTTCTTCATCCTCAATAGCCTGGCTACGCAGATCGGCCGGCTCGAGCAGTTGGCGCGATGAGCGAGAAGGAACTGGAGGCGGAGGTCTCGCGACTGCGGGCCAGGGTTGAACGGCTACAGGCAGAAAACAACGACCTGCAAATCCAACTTGAGCGGCTGATCGAAGATTACGACCGACCTGAAGTACTCCCTGAGCACATCCAGCGCATCAGTGAGAACCAACTCAAAATGATTGGCGAACTCCGCGCCGAGGTGGCGCGGCTTGAAAGAGATAGTCGTGCTTAGGTCGACCAAGCCGTGAGCGACTGGAAGTTGATCCCTAACCCCGAGTGGAAGGATCAGTCGCCTAGACCGCTCGGCCCCGCAACATGCCATGACGGCTCGCCGTTTATCACCGTCGAATGCACCTGTGGCGAGCACATGCACATGCACGAGACGCAGACCGCGGCCGTGCCAGACAATCTAGGTGTGGCCAGTAGGTGCCATGGCTGCGGCGAGATACTCCAATTCCAGCCGGGGTTCTTTACCGGGTCTTTTGCTGAGTTCCGCCGTCAGGGCTGGACGATCTAATTGTGGTTAGCATTGTCAAACATTGCATACCGTGCCAGACATGTGCTACACTCTCAGCATGTCAAGCACAACCACAGGCACGCCCACCAGCGTGCGGGATATCGATCGCGACCTCTGGCGGCAATTACGCGCCGCAGCGCTCATGCAGGGTGTCACCGTCGGGCAGCTCTTGAACCAGATCATCCGCGAATGGCTGGCGGTGAAACGTGGCTGAAGCAGTACCGATGACGACGCGCCCCGGCTGGAATTACGAAACCCGCGGAGCTCTCTATCAACTCTGGCCACCGGATCCGAAGAACGGACGGAACTGGTCCGCAGCATGGACTGAACGCCGCGATCAGGATGGCATCGACTATCTCGATGACTATGACGATGGTTGGCGGCCAGCCTGCGATTTCGGCCGCGGCGCGACTCCTGAAGAGGCGCTGAATGTTTTCCCCACGAGCAACGAAGCCGCTCGCGCCAGACAGGCGCTATTAGAAGCCGCGATCCAATGAGTCAGATGCAGAGCGAGTACATTCGTCGGCTGGAGTTGATCGTGGCAGGACTCGACCGTGCAATATGGGGCGAGACTGAAATCGAATCGCGTATCGGCCCAGAAGCCACGACAAAGAGCACGATGCACCTGACTCGGGCAATGGGCGAGGTGCAGCGAGCGCTGCATACCATCCGTCGCCTGACAGCTCCCGAGGCTCAGCCATGAATACACGTCCCACGCGGGGCCCGTCCTGCTGGCGACAGTGGTACATCTCAGACGAAACCGATCGACTCTATTTTGAAGGCTGGCTGCGAAGCAACGCTCATTCAATAGGGCCGGGCTACGGCTTCCGTGCTCAGGACGCGTGGGTGGCGACGAATGTCCCACTTACGACGATCCGCCGGTACGCTCGTGGGAGTTGGTACATGCCAAGCGACTTCAACACGCTGACCTATGACGAGGTCGTGGAATTGTTCGATGAGTAAGGCATACACGTCCAACGGCAAGCGTCGATCCTCGATGACGCACGCCAAGCGTGGACACAAATGCGAATTCTGCGATCAAGTGTCGTTCGGCAATGGCGGCAAAATCGCGCACGCGCGCTCACACGTCCGTCGCAGCGAAGCCGTAGAGCTCGTCAAGCAGTACGCGACATATCCGCCAATGTCGTCCCGTCTCTATTTCACCCCCGGCGACGCAGAGATACAGCGTGCCCTCGACCGCGGGTTTGAACTCGCTTGCTAGAGCTAAGTGCCGATATGAGTAGCAAGTGGATCGCTTCGGAGCATGCAGCCTGTCATCAAGGATGCGAGGAACGAGGGTGCGTGAGTTACCCACAACTAGAACGCGAGCGTGACGAACTACGCGCCGAGG
>Ga0209077_1000034_pt1 | contig 35116 bp, 25 predicted proteins | sample PPLLak1March2015_FD_187247 | JGI IMG/M metagenome (GOLD analysis project Ga0209077, IMG submission 187247) | Freshwater sediment microbial communities from Prairie Pothole Lake near Jamestown, North Dakota, USA - PPLs Lake P7 Core (1) Depth... | ecosystem: Environmental > Aquatic > Freshwater >... | reverse complement strand
GATTTTGATGTCGTTGCCAGTTCACAAGGCCGATGCACAAGGTACGCCGGACGCCGCTCGCCCTACGGTCTTCCAGGCGGCGGGAACCACAGTCAGTTCGATCCTTTGCGCAGTCGATCATTTCCGTGCCGCGTTGGGGCAGCCGAACAACGCCAACACACCCGGCCCCCTCGCGAGCGGTCGCCGTGAGATCAACTGGGACGGCGGCGGCTCTACAGAAACCGCGGTAGCCGCCACGCCCTTCACGGGTTTCCTGCAGGGGCGTGGCGCTCTCTTCACCACTCCGGGGACTGGGTTTGCGCAGGCTCCCCTTTCCGGTTTGGCTGAAACGTTCGCCAACCCGACTTACGCGACAATCTTTCAACCTTTCAGCCCCCTTCGGCTCTTCACACCCATGGGGAGCAACATTACGGATGTCGACTTCTTCGTGCCCGGTGCCGGCGACGTAGCGGCGGCGACAACCGGGTTCGGAGTTGTCTTCTCCGACGTGGACAAGCCGGATGGGACGGATCCTGCCGCCCAGACGCTCATACAGTACTACGGCGCCGACGATCAACTGCTTTTCAGCAGCTTCGTCCCCGCCTCGCCCAGCGACGCAAGCCTTTCCTTCTTCGGGGTCGTGTTTGCCGACCCGCTCATTACGCGTGTCCGCATCACGAGCGGTTACGCGGCCCCAGGCCCAAACGACGATGCACAACAAGACATCGTCGTGATGGATGACGCGAGCCGCAGGCGCTTCCGCAATAGACAGACATCCAGATTCTTCTGTCGAAGGGGTCAAGGGGAAAACAAGTCACTCCTTGCCCCCTTTGTCCCTTGGATCGTCCATCGACCTGGGACCATTTGGGTCGGACCGAGATTATTGTTGCAGCGACGGTGCTTAAGTCGAATCAGGGGGTTCTGGAGACGGCTTGCGACCGGATTTTCGCGATTTCGGCCCTTTGGCATGCTCCAAAAAGGAGCGTCGAGCTCCGGGGCCCTGCGGTCCGAATATTCGTCGCGGTATAACATGGACGTATGCATCTTCCCGTTAACCCGTCTATCCTGCCGATGCTGGCCAAGCGCGTGGACGCACTCCCGACAGAGGGCGTATGGATTTTCGAGCCAAAATGGGACGGATTTCGTGCCTTGGTCTTTCGGGACAGGGAGGAGATCCTGATCCAGAGCCGCGATGCGAAACCTCTGAACCGTTACTTCCCGGAACTGCTTGGGCCGCTCGGGTCCCAGCTGCCTGACCGTTGCGTGCTCGACGGCGAAATCGTCATCGCAAAGGACGGCGGCCTCGACTTCGACGCGCTCCAGCTTCGAATCCACCCTGCAGCCTCGCGCGTCAGCCTCCTCTCCCGCGAGATCCCGGCATCAGTCGTGTTTTTCGACCTCCTGTGCGACGGCGAGCACGATCTTCGGGATATGGCTTTTGGCGAGCGTCGTCGAAGACTGGAATCGGTCCTCTCATCTGTTCTGCCGCCGATCCACCTGACGCCGGCGACCAGCGATCTGCGCCTGGCGAAGGATTGGTTTGGTCGCTTCGAAGGGGCCGGTTTCGATGGCGTGGTCGCCAAGCCGATTTCCGGACACTACGAGTCTGACAAACGCGTGATGCTCAAGGTGAAGCATGAGCGTGATTGCGACTGTGTCGTGGCCGGTTTCCGGTGGCACAAAAAGGGCGGGCGGACGGCCGTCGGATCGCTCCTTCTGGGCCTCTTCGATGACTCTGCGACGTTACAGCACGTTGGCGTCTGCGCGAGTTTCACGGACAAGAAGAGGCGCGAGCTCGTCGAGTGCCTGTCCCCCTACCGGGAGAACGCACTCGACGGCCACCCGTGGAAACACTGGGCCGAGCTCGGGGCCGCCGATGGGGAAGCCGGACACCGAATGCCGGGTGCGCAGAGCCGCTGGAGCCAGGGGAAGGATCTGTCCTGGGAACCACTGCGTCCCGAGCTCGTGATCGAGGTCGCCTACGACCACATGCAGGGCAACCGCTTCCGTCACACCGCGCAGTTTCGACGATGGCGGATGGACAAGAAACCGAGTGATTGCACCTACGCTCAGCTCGAAGTTGTTCCACCCCAGGAGCTGGCGGAGATTTTCGCCGGCGGGCGGTAGTTAGCGGAATTGCGAACCGCGCTCGCCACGATAGATTTGCGATCAAAAAGAGCCGCGCACGCCAGAGGGTGTTGAAAAAGGTCCAAATCGGGGAACAATCGTTCGGATATTTGCCGGTCGGTAACAGATCCACTTTTCCGACGCCCTCTGTCGTGCGCGGCTCTGTTTGACGTTGCCTCCGGCATGACAACAAGTTGCCTGTTCGGGTCAACAAACTAGCGCCTACGACGCCATTCACGCGTCGGATCGTCATCGGGGTCGGGAGTTTCTTGCGGCGGGTGGAGCCCCTCCGGGACATTGCGCAGGTTCACTCGAATGCGGGTCCAGGTGGATGACCGGCCTCGCATGTTGTCGACCAGGATGTCGTCCACTGCGAGCAGGGCGGCAACGTTCGGGTGCTTCGTCTTCCACCTTTCGAGACCGGCAAGAGCTGCCTGCTTGTCCGGAGAATTCGCGACCACCAGGAGAGGCACCTTCGTTCGTCGCTTTCTCACCGCAGACCGAGCCCGAGAAGGGGCTACCCTCGGTGCCTCCCCCTCCATTTTGCGAAAGTGCGGAGGCCAGGGCGCGTCGCCGAGCCCGTCTGCCTCGTCTCTTGCCGCGAGCTCGAGAAGTTTTTCGAGCGAACCCGGCACGCCATCCATATCTGCGTGCGGGTCGCCGAGATCGGCGATACGTTTCGGAACGGTGGCTACAGTGAAGTCGGCCGGGTCGCAGTCGGGGACCTCATCCCAGCGAAGTGGCGTGGACACACGGGCGTCTGGAAGCGGACGTACCGAGTACGCAGAGCAGGTGGTGCGGTCTTTTGCGTTCTGGTTGTAGTCGAGGAACACGCCGTGACGCTCTTCTTTCCACCACTTCGAGCTGGCCAAGGCGGGTGCCCGCCGCTCCACTGCACGCGAGAGGGCGAGTGCGGCGCGCCTTACCTCGGTGAACGTCCAGCGCTGTTCGATCCGTACGTTGACGTGCATCCCGCGCGACCCGCTGGTCTTCGGCCACCCGCGCAGCCCGATCTCCTGGAGCAGAGCTTCCACTTCGAGGGCTACACGGCGGACATCCTCCCAGCCGACGCCGGGAACCGGGTCGAGGTCGATACGCAGTTCGTCAGGGTGATCCAGATCCCCGGAGCGCACAGGGTGCGGATGGAGCTCGATGCAGCCGAGGTTAACGATCCAGGCCAGCCCTGCCGCGTCATCGACGACGATCTCTTCCGCCGTGCGTCCCGACGGAAACGAGAGGGTGACGGTTCTGAGCCATGGGGGCCGATTGGCGGGTGCGCGCTTCTGGTAGAACGCCTCGCCGTCGGCGCCGTTAACGAAGCGCTTGAGTACCACCGGACGATCCCGGATACCGGCGAGAGCGCCGGGAGCGACCGACAGGTAGTAGCGGACCAAGTCCAGTTTCGTCAGTTTGGCCTGCTTGGAGAAGTAGGGCTTGTCCGGGTTGGTTACGCGGATCTCGCGTCCATCGACCTCCAGGACCTCGGCTTTATCATGCTTCTTCACTAGAAACAGGCTAGCATTCCGTCCGAGGGATGTCTCTCCCGGGGACGGTGGGGCGGATATATGTGAGCACTTGGGCCATAAAATTGTTTATGTTGCGATACTTTTCGGGCTCCGCCGCCAGGATCGCTGCCCCGGGTTGGACGTATTCCGCAGAGGTCAGCTCCGCACCGCAGTGAGAAACCATAGCCTGAGCCGCCTCCGGTGTCGTCTCGAGGTGAAACTGCAAACCGATAACCCGTCGGTTCACCTGAAAAGCCTGGTTCTCACATGCCTGGCTCCTCGCGATACGGATCGCCCCGGTCGGCAGGTCGAACGTCTCACCGTGCCAATGGAAAACCTCCAGGGACGGAGGGAAGCAGAAGGTCGAACCGTCAAGCGATGGAACCCCGTGCACGGGAAACCAGCCTATCTCCTTGACCGGATTGCGGTACACACGACCACCCATTGCGCTCGCGATGAGCTGCGCGCCAAGACAGATTCCCAGGACCGATTTCCCCGCTTTCACGCACTCGCGGATGAAACACTTCTCTTCCACCAGCCACGGAAAATCGGCCTCATCATTCACGCTCATTGGACCCCCGAGCACAACTAGCAGGTCGAGGTCTTTCAGCTCCGGTAATCTCGCCGACTCGAAGAACCGGGTACCCTTTAGCACGGCCCCGGCGGTTCGCAGCCAAGCCTCTATACTCCCAAGCGCCTCAAACGGCGCATGTTGCAGGTAGTGAGCTCGCATGTATGCCTTGATTCTAGGAGAAACGAAACTCACAAGGAAGCGGGGCGCTCCTACCTCTTGCACAAGAGGCGCTTCGCTTGCGGTTGTGCGGCTGGTAGACCGATTGGCTTCGCTCTGGGCCCGATCACCGGTGGGGTACGTTTTGGGGCGACACGCCTCCCGAGAAGCGTGTCGCGCGCCTCTACTGCGTCTACTGCTCCGTCCAGAGGGCCTCGTCTCGCACTTTGAGACTGTCTCCGAGGCGTCCCATTGCGGGATCCAGTTTGATGAACCGCGCCTCCCGGTATTCCGTGTCCGCTGTGGACGCCTGCGCGTTGGACCACGTGCGATTATCGCTGGCCGCAGTCAGCACCCGATAGAACAGGTTCTCTTGCCGCTGGGCCTCAGCGGTGCCGCGCAATCTTGTCCACGCATCGGCCGGCAGTTGGTAAACCGCGGAGGAGCCGGTCATCCTGATCAACCCGGATTCCCAGGATCCATAGAACAGATCCGCGGTCCGTCGTGACTCGTTCCGTGTTCGATCGAACAGGCTCGGAACGAAGGTCACTTCAACCGCGAAATACCTGTTGGAGTCCGACTCGATCAGGAAGGTGGGGCTCTCGGATCGTTGCGGGTCGTAAACGTCCGGCCCGAAGATCCTCGGGCGCTCGTATCCTCGTTTCCTTTCCCCCGACCCCTCGGCTTTTTCTGCGTCCCTGGTCATCATCCTCGAGCCCCCTCCGGTGATTGCCATCGTTCGCGTGTCGCTGGTCGCCGTGTCGACCCAGCCGGAGTTCGACGACGAGGTCCACACACGGTAGAACATTTGCCCAGCGCCCTTGAGCCGGTCCCAGACGGCAGTCGGGAGCGTGTAAGTGAGCGCGCTGAAGAACGGCGAATCCTCCCACGAGCCGTAATGGTTGGTTTGCGTCCATTGCCCGCTGTTGCCCGTATCGAGCAGGTTTTGAGCCGTCGCCACTTCCACCACGTAAAACTGGTTGGGAGCCGCGTTGACCACGAAAGACGGGGCGGAATCGCCAGCCGATATGGACTGGGGCCCCGAGATCGAGGGCCCGGAAGCAGTCGACTGGCCGGCAGTGATCTGCATACAAGCCGGTTCCGTCGACACAGTGTCCGCCCAACCGGAGTTGGAAGACGACGTCCAGACCCGGTAATACAGTTCGTTCCCATTCCGCAGGCGTTCCCAGACGGCAGTCGGGAGCGTGTAAGTCGAGGCCGTGAAGAACGGCGAGTCCTCCCATGAGCCGTAATGGTTAGTTGCCGTCCACTGCGAGCTGTTGGCGGTGTTCAGCAGCCCTTGCGTCGTCGCCACCTCCACCACGTAGTACTGATTCGGCGAGGCGTCGACTTGAAACATGGGAGCAGGATCGGTGCGTGAAATGGTCTCCGGCCCGGTGATCGTGGGCTCGGCTGTCTCAGTTCCTCCGCCTTGCGCGGCCCTGACGGCGGCCAATGCGTTGACACGACCGTAACCGAAAATGTCGCTATGCCCCGCGCTGTTGTAGCTCGAGGCCGGACCGATCCGGTCGGCCGTCTGTTGGAGAATGCGTTTGACATCCGCTGCGGACAAATTGGGATTGACGGATAGCATCAATCCCGCGATTCCGGCAGCCAGGGGCGTCGCTGAAGAAGTTCCGCCGAACTTGTTGTAGTAGTCGCCTGCGGCGTCGCCCCGATCAGCTTGCCCTGCATTGTAGCCGGAGGCGCCGAGCCTGTCGGTGGTGAAGATCCCCTTCTCCCCCTGGCTCGCGCTCCCGCTCGAGGGGGCGCAGATGCTGATCGCGGTGCCGAAGTCGCTGTAGTACGCCTTGGTCTCTTTGCTCGTAGAAGCGGCCACCGCGATAACGTCGGGGTTAGAGGCATAGCCGTCCAACATGACCGATTCGTTACCGTTGCCGGCGGCCCAAAAGATGGGGATGCCTTTCCCGTTCCGCCCGTTGGTCTGACAATACCGTACGGCCAGGCGAGTTGCGTTGGGAAGGGGATCATTGGATCCTGTGCCATCCGCTGGACCCCAGCTGCAGCTGATAACGTCGGCTTGAGCGGTCACAGCTTCCTCAAACATTGTCCCCTCGTCGGCCACTCCCAGATAACGCGGCGTCCGAAAGGCTACAAGCGAGCACTTCGGAGCCGCACCGGACGCCTTGGCCCCCGCAGCGACGGCCACGCCCGCGCAGGCGGTGCCGTGCCGGTCAGTGTCATCCTTGGGGTTACCGTCGGCCGTCCCGTTCTCGAAATCATGCTGGGCAACGACCTTGCCTGCGAACTCCGGGTGCGAAAGGTCCACGCCGTCATCGAGGATCGCGACGTAGATATCCGGCTCCCCCTGCGTAATCCGCCAGGCATCTCTGACCTTGGCCGTGTCCAGGTGCCACTGTTGTGCGGAGAAATCGTCCCTGGTTGCCCGTTCGACTGTTTCCGGCTCCACGACTGCAGAAGCGCCCGCTCTGAATCGGGGCTGGCGTATCAGGTTCGGTTCTGCCGACTCCACCATTCCACTTTCGTGGTAACGGTTGGCCAGGTCGACAGCGTCGGTGCCGGGAGGCGCCTCCAGGACGTAAAGTTTCTCGGCGTATTTCCTCTGCTCGACAATTCTCACTCCGTATCGGGAGTTGAACTCGTCGATCTGAGCACGCGTCTTGTCCGGTTTGAACTGCACGATGAACCGGTTGTCGACGAACATCAGATCATCAGGGTCCCGAGGGTCTCTCTGGAAAACGGGGTTCGCGAAGAGCACGCCGGGTTCCCGTCTAAGGACTTCCAGCGCCTGGCCCTGATCTGCGGTCTGCAAGATCTTCACACCATATTGCGGGACAAAATCTACGAACGAGGACCTGTCCTCGACCAGGGCGAGCGCCTCGGGGGAGAGGTTTTCTCTCTCGTCGTTAAGTTTAACCGCCACATAACCGGGAACCGGGTTCAGATCGACCCGCTGGCCACCTATGTAGCAGTATGTCGGACTTGCTTCTCTTGCTGCTGTTGTCATGACTTCAACTCCTTGCGTGTTTAATTCGCGTCACGCTACTGGATCATTGGCCACACAATGCTGATTAACACCCCGTCACGCTCCAGGTCCCAATCCCTCCACGGGGTCACCTCCACCTGGCCGGATTCCAAGGTCTTGGTGACCTGAAATTCGATCAGGCAGCGCTCGAGGAAAGTCGTCAACGGGAGGGTGATCAGAAACTCACCGACCGGCGGATCTCCCGTAAGAGCCACTGCTTGAGCCGATTCCTGGCCTCTTACTCTGGCGGCAATGTCCAGCCGCTTAAGGCCGTGATTGGCGTAATTCACCTCCACCGAGAAGATAACGTTGAGCTGAACGTCTTCAACGAAGCTTCGGACCTCTTCCAAGCTGGCGGCTCCTGAGGTAGGAAGCGAGAACACTGGGAAGACATCGGTTGCTGTTTCGGGAACCTGCACAGTCTGGTTTCCGCCGGGAGAGATGGATGCTTCGACGGGCACCATTTGTCTGCCGCCCGATTCATAAACCGCGACATCGCTGACCGCGACGGGAACGGTTATCCGGTTGGTCAACTGCACGCTGGTTCCCGACCGCGTTACCTCGAGCGGCCCCGAGTCCCAAGGTCCCGTGATCTCCCGGAGGTCAATGGCGAGGCTGGAGTGGACCTGAAAGCCGTCGGCAAACTTGAAAGACGCCGTCCCCTGAATCCCGCTCGATTGGAGGATGTCACGTATCAGCAGGGTCGCGGTCAGGTCACCCGACAGCGCCAGCTGAAACCCTTCCGGCGTCCGCACTGTCGTCAGGTCCGCTGCCAATCCGGCAGGTATGGTCCAGGCGTATTCGACTTCCGCTGAGGCCGCGTGGGGATATTCCATCACGGGCGCCTCAGCGAACGCACCCAGTCTCCAGACCAGGTCCTTACGGATATAGGGAGGCAGGACCGGTTCGAGCGCGGCCCGGTAGACGTAGCGACTTGCCCCGACATTGTCCGGGTCCAGCACGGAATACAGGTAGATGATGGGCCGGAAGGCCCGGTCGGGATCGGTTGCGCCGAATCGCCCGATCCGGTATGAGGTCGGAACGACCAAAAACCGGCCGGGCTGCGCGAGCGACCGGTACACCCGATAGAGCGGATGGGCTAACTGAGCGAGCTCTTCGTGAAGCTGCAGTCTGATCCTGCCCAGCTCCAGCGCCTGGACGCACCCGATGCCGACCGAACCGGACTGCACTGTTTCCCGGTACAGTTGTCCCAGCTCATCGCAAGGAAAAAGCACTTCAAGTTTTTCCGCGCGCACGAGCGTCCCAAGGAGAAACTCGGTCTTGTCGACCACATCAATGAGCTCAGGGTGTGGTCGAAGAGTGCCGAGCGGGACGACCACCGGACGAGTCCCGGCAGCGCTGATCGCAGGACGGGCAGCCACCGAAGCCGCGACCATCGTCGCCACCCCGCGTCCGGCAGTTGCCGGAAGCATCACTGCGGGATTCACGTTGGCGGCCTCGCGGCGCAGGCGGATCTCGCCCTCCTCATAGCGATAGACCCCCTCGGTAGCGTCGAAATGAGCCAGGTCGCGTGCTCCCGATGGGGTCGAGGTGTAGTACATCACGGGGACAAGGCTCTGCTTGACCCCGTAGGCAAGGTGCAGTTTTCCCCTTCTAGGCAGGTAGGCCCGGTAGGAGTAAGAGAGGACGAGCTTGGCGGGCTGCTGCTGAAACCCCGCGACCGCCAGTGCCCCATAGGCCAGCCGAAGCCAATCGTTCAAAACGTCAACAGTCACCGTAGCCTGATCGCCCTGGACGGCCACTTGGGCCGGCAGGGTGTAATTCATTGCAGCGTTGTCGGCATCGTTCACAAAAGGAATTTCCAGCGCAGCACTGAGTCCCAAGAAGGGAATTTCAGAGGCCGAAGGATTTCCGAGCGCCTGAAGCTCGGAAATCACGGCGGTGCCTTTCCCCTTCGTCAGTGTCAGCCGGATTGATCCTTGAATCGCGGAATTGCCTGAGGACGTCGCACCTATTCGGGTAAAGGAAAAAAGAAACGGACTGGAGTCCGGAGCTGTGTTCGCAGCCGGTCGTAGGACCTGAAACTCGGGCAGGTACCAGTATTTGCTGCGGCCGGCACGACTCCTCCAGACGCGTCTCGCCGGATCTACAACCTCCGGCAGGTCCTGTACCCGATTGATGTCGAGGACGACTTCATGCAGGGCCCAGACATTGGCAGTCGCGGAAGTGTGCACCGGTGTTACCAGCTCCGTCGCCGCAAGCGCGGCGGCCGGCCGGGCGCTCGTGTCAGGCCGCAGTACACCGGCGACGGATGCGATACCGGTTCGGCGGCTGAAGAGCTCGATCGGCGCGTCGTCAGCGACTTTATCGCGGCCGCTTCTGTCCTCGCCGAAAAGGACCCGTGTGCCGACCGGATCAAACCCGCCATTGCCGGGATGAGGCGACACCAGGCTGATGAAGCGGTCCCGATCGGTTCCCGCCAGGCTGCCTCCGAGGACCGCCTCAAGCGCGCAATTGTTCCGGACCGACTCCATCTTCGCCGCTCTGACGGTTCGAGTCATGTCGAGACGAAATCGTTCGCTGGGCCTGCCTCTCAAGGCGTAGCGTGTTTCCTCGGTCCCTGGCAGGTTCTGCCGCAGAACAACGGAAGCCAAAGGGAGAAAGGTATCAAAAAGCTCGTCAGAGTCGACTTGAAGGACAGTCTGACTCTCTGCCGCTCCTGTTTCCCATACGGAAAGAACCGGGTTCTCGCCCGAGACCATAATGGCGAAAGCCCGGCGCAAAGTCTCCAGCGCAAGCGTTTGGTCTTCATCGGCCTCCTGTGCCAGAAAATCGTACACATCGCGCCAGGATCCGGTCATCCGCACGGTCCGCGGGGGTCCGACCGAGCGATAGCCGATCTCCCACTCCAATTGCAGCCCCGATGTTTGCCCCTCCAGAGCAGCCAGCAAGCCGAGCGCCTGGTCCCTTTCGACTGTTCCGGACAGGCTCCCTTCCGGGCTCTCGCCGGTGATGAGGCTTCCCTGAGAAAGGGTTTGGCCGTCGCCAGTAACCAGGCGTACCTCTCCCTGCCTGATAAACAGAGGACGACAGACGCGGTCCGAATCGTGGACCGGTGCGGCGCGAAGATCCTCGGGCACGGTCAGCGTGACTTGGAGATTGAACAGCGCCCGCTCGATCAGGGAATGGACACTTTCGTCAGTCGGCCCCGGGGCCCGATTGAGCACTAGCGTGATCGAGATCATCGGGTCATTTCGGGCACCGTGGCGAACGCGGGGCCGAGACGCAATACAGTAATATGTAGGGGGCCCGGTCGCCGTTGATGCGTCCGGAATAAGCAGGACCTCCGAAGAAGGTGGAGCCCCGTTTCCGCCTTCTCTGTCCTGTTGCAAGGCACCCGTTCTTGGGCCAAGCATGGGTCACCTCCGGTCATGCGAGGGCACCGTGAGGGACGGACTAAGGTGAACGAGACCTGGCCCTCCCGCCTCGGCAGGAAAGACAGGCGTGACACCAGCGACGGTATCCGTCCAGGCCTTGACCAACTCCTCCCGGTGTCCTCGCGACTAGCCAGCGAGTCGCGCGCCCCCCGCGAGAGGGGCGCCACTTGCAGGACTACTCATGCCAGCCCGTTTCGAGGACCAGCTCTTCATCACGCGGAGTCGCGGCCGTACGGTCCTTGGACCGCTTCTCGGCCACGTGGGGCGGAGCTGCAGCCCTTGTGGTTCCGGCCTTTTCTGCAGGCGGGGCCTCGAAGGTGTAACCGCGAACCTTACGGCCGCCTGACTTCCCGGTGGCGGGAGGCGCCGGGGCTGTGGAAGAAGTCACCCGGACCGCTCCTCCAGGCGGGGCCGGAGCGGTCGTCCCACCTGGAGCAGGTGCTGTCGCCGACGGTGCTGCTATTGCCGGGGGTGGCGCTGGAGCTTGAGCACCAGCGGAAATTTCCTCGGCCAGTAGCGAGCGCCGGGTCACGCCTTCGCCGTCGGGCGTGGGAACCGAGATCATCAGCGGCCCGTTTCCTGCCCGGTCCTCCCAGGGTCCCCACCACTCCATGCCGGCAGTCATCAGACCGCCTTTGACGATCGCGTGCACCCGATACTTGTAGCTCGGAATGAAGTCCAACTGACCGGTGAAGATCTCCCAGAAGCGAGGTTCGGCCTGGTCGTCGAACTTGAACAAGAATCTTGTGATCGGCCTCGGATTGCCAGCGGCCGTGTTTCCGTTGGCTTGCAGCTCGACTTCCACCATTTGTCGGGTATTTTCGAGCTCGATGTTGAGCGAAATCGGACCTACCTCCAGCTTGCCGGCCGAATCCGCCCTGACTTCGATGGTGTTGTCGCTGGACAGAGTGCCATTAGGTTCTGGATCAAGGTCCACGACGTTCTTCTCAACGGACACTCTCATGAACGGCGAATCGCTCTCGCCGGGCGGCTCCAGGAAGTGGACTCTCCGCTTGATGAAGGCCTGATCCGGCGTCCAGCCTTCGGGAGCGTTCGAAACATCCGATTCGTCTTTCTTGGTGAAGCTTGGCTGCCACCTGGTTGTCTCACCGGTATCGCTGCCCTGGAAAATATGCGCATTCCACTGAATGTCTCCTCGGGCACTCGGATAACCGACCTGAACTGACAGGAAGGAAACTGGCTCACCGACCCATTTCTTGGATTCGTCCGGCCAATTGACGACCGGCTTGACGATCCGCGTGACCTTGCGTTCCCAGTCATCGAGGTACAGGGTCGTGAAGTACTTCTTCTCGTTGGCGGGATCCCTCTTGATTTCCTCGTAGAAGCCCTCGAGCGCACTGCTGATGACGTGATCCTGAAGGTACTGCTCGCTCCGGACCTCGTCGTAGGACAGGTTGAGCTTTGTGGAGTCGCGCCGATACTTCAGGGAGAAGCCTGCCGAATAGGGAAACCAGCCGGACGTATTCGATTCAGCTGGCTTGACGTCCGGCGGGCCTGGTTCGAAAATCCGCTTCTCGGCCTGTTCCATGAACTTCTGAATAATCAGGTCCACTCGCTTGTCGACCTCGCCCTTGAGCTTGTCGGCCCCGGGGATTGTCCCGTCGATTTCAAGCTCGACCTCGATGCCCCCGTTGATCCGGAGGTTGTTGAACTCGGCTTTAATGTCGCCACTGAACCAGTAGTAGCGTCCTCCTGTGGCGGCCGAGAAGTGTTCGAAGACTCGATCCCAGTTGCCCCGGATCTTGATTCTCAGCGTCTGGCTCCAGACCTTCAGCTTCATCGCCTGCGTAACGCAAATCGGGCTGTAGGCGCCGTGAAAACCTTGCCACAGAATGGCGGCAGGCAGACTGCCAACGAGGCCCGTGTAGGCGTTTTCGCCCGTGGGATTGATCGAGCCCGGGCCCTGTCCCTGCAGCTCCCAGAACCAGGCGTTCAAGTTCGACGGCGCCCGGAAAGCCCTGCCGTGAGGAACGGTTCGGGGCAGCGATTCCATCATTCGGGCGGACAGGTAACGCGTGAGGCGGTCTCCACCTGGTGCAGGTGCCCCACCGGGTGCCGCCCCGCCGGGTGCAGGGGATTCGCCGCCCTGAGCCACCGAGCCGTCCGCCTGTGGCGAGAGACTGGCGATCGCCGTGCTGTTGGCTACTATCGGCATGCCGCGAAACATCGGGGCGGCCGGCGTCCGCCAGCCCCAATAGCGGGCATCCTTTCCCCGGAACCGCTCCAGTAGTTGCTCCTGGGCCTTTTGCATGATGTCCAGGGGAAAAGCGGCCGTGGTTGTCACGGAAAAGACACCCCCTGCTACCTCCTGGGTCCCTTCGACCCCGACACTGGTCTCGTCACTTCTGACCCCGACAAAGTGGATCAGGTGGAACTTGTAATCTCCGACGTCACCACGGCGGGCCATCCTCACTTGTCCCGGCATCCAGTAGTAGACCGGCGCCTTGCCTTGTGCTTGAAGATCGTCGTTGTGTTTGTCAGGAAGAAAGAGAATCGAGTATCGGTCGCCTCCCTCTCCCACCGTAATCGTTTCAAAGCCACCCACGAACACTGGTCCTGCTGCTTCTGTAGCCATTGAGAACTCTCCTTCCCCCGCAACAGCCGCGGGACTGAAAAAGCAACCGGGTTGGACACACGCGGAGAGCGTGCGATAGGCCGAGACTAAGGACGGGACGGAGGTCTGTAACGGCTTGGCAGGAACGAGCCAGGGAGATTGTGTGGTAGAAGCGGTTCGCCAGGGCAGAACACGAGCCGGTAAATGCAGCTGCCATGCTCACAGACACCCCTCAGATTGAAATTGAATCTCGGTCGGGTTTACATCCTTGCCAACAGTTTGACTCTAAGTGATATTAACGTCAATACCAAAGTGACATTAAATGTCAATATTTGAAATGCGGGGGCGTGGATCCTGCTAAAAAGCGGCGTGAGAGTAACTTAACGGCCCTTGGAGAGAAACCGTCGCGGGCAGTTAATCTGGCTTGATGTTGAGCTGTTTCAAGAAATCGCGATCGCCATCCGTAAGCATAGCGGCGAATTCCGCCAGCTCGGGAAGATCCACCGAGGCGGCAGGGCATTCTGGGTTTCGACAGATCAGGCACTCGAAGCCACCAAGTACCCCGATCACAAGAACCACGTGACAATGTTGACACCGGTAGACCTGCTCGCTGTTCATCAAACCGTCAAGCCTCAACTTTATATTGTGGTTACTTGCAAAAAGCGGGCCAATGATAGTGAGAGGCAGGCCGGGTGTCAACTTGCTTTTTTGATCCTTATTTAGACGGGACTTTCACGTCTCTCGGCGCCCTGACGAGGCGGGCATTTTTCCCTGCTGCCGCGGACCGCGGGCGGCCTGAAACACCCGGTCCGACATGGCAACCGGAATCGACCGACTGAACCTTCTCCTGACAAATGATCTCTAAGCACAAAATAGGAGGTTTTTCGCTGTCTCCTGAAAGGAGGAGGCCATATGAAATACTGTCTGGCGATCACGCTAGTGTTGTTCTCGTTTTGTTCCGTCCATGCCGATCAGGCGCCCACTTTCACTGATCTGTCGCAGATCTCCGAACGAGCCGATATTCTGCTGGCCCGGCGTTCTTACGCGGAAGCCGCAACCGAGTTCCAGAGGGCATTGAAAATCAGCCCGAAGGACCAGCTACTCCATAACAAATTAGGAGTGTGTTACCAGCGCCTCGGACAACTGGCGCTCGCCGAACGGGAATACGATCAGGCGCGCAAGCTTGACCCGAAGAGCTCGAGTGCCTGGAACAACCTCGGGACCGTCCAATTCAGCCGGGGGAACTTCAAACAGGCGATCAAAAGTTACAGGAAGGCAGTTCAGCTCAAGCCCGACATGGCGATCGCCCATCAGAATCTCGCGTGTGCCTATCTCGCCTCTAATCGGTTCGAGCAAGCGATCGAGGCGTTCCAGGAAGCGGTTCGGTTTGACCCCGAGATACTTCAAAGGACAGCGACCGAGGCAATTTCGGTCCAGACCCAGGGGAGCAACCCCGGTCTTCAGAGCTTCTACTACGCTAAGGTGTGCGCGATGCACGGCCGGATGGACGACGCTTTGCTGTTTCTCGACAGGGCTGTGAAGCAAGGGTTCAAGGACCTGGACAAGGTGGTCAAGGACCCCGCTTTCAAGGACCTTGCGAAGGATCCCCGATTCATTGAATTGAGCCGGAGTGTGGGCTAGGGAGGAAATCTCCGTAGTCCTGATGGAAGCACTGGCTTTTGTGGGATTCACAGTCGTCTGCCTGGGTCTCGCCGTGCGGTCTCTTGACCGGGCGGGGTAGGCCTGTGCCGCCTGCAACTTCGCCTGCATGTCCGACTTCCAAGTCGGACATGCTCGCGCTGGCTGGCTTTTGCTCCCCTGTGACGAAGAGTCCGACTTGGAAGTCGGACCTACGAAGGATCAGAGCGAGCCGAGGAGCTGTCGATATTCGCTTTCCTCGAAGGCTTTCAAGGTTTCCGTCCGGACGTTCCCGGCGGCGCCAAGTTGCAGTACCACTTTGGCCGCTGATGCGTCGTCCTTCATCTCCATGACCACGACAAAGTCAAACCGCCCCATGGTCAAGTAGAAGGCCTTGAGCTGGCCGCCCGCAGAACGCGCCATCTCTTTGAACTTGTCGAGCCTTCCGGGGCTCTCCTTCACTTTTTCTAAACCCTTTTGGGTCCATTGACAGAGGCACACGTAGGTGGGCATAGCGTCTCCTCCTTTTGGCTGGTGGTTATGCTTTGATTCTAAGAGAAAAGGCGGTGATTAAGAAGTGTGGGGACAACATACCCTTGAGAAGGTCCGCCGGCAGCCCGGGTTGTACTTTGTGTCGAATTGGCGTCTGATATCAGATAAACCGTTAACACCGCCCGGGGACCCCCGCTTCACGAGAGCGCAGGATTTCACCTGCACTGGGGCGGCGGTCACGGGCCTGCTTGAAGGCGGGCAAGCTTTCAGTCCGGGCGGGCCAACGACTGCTCAAGGCAGTGAGAGGAGCATCGCGATGGCTAAAGGAACGATGACCGAGTCGGTTCTCGACATCGGCAAAGCGCCGGTTCTCGACTATAACAAGAAAGATTGGGACGCGGCCAAGGCATCCTTGGCGCCCGGGTACGTCTACGACGAAATCGCCACACACCGCCGGGTAAAAGGCGCCGACGAGGCTCTGGCGATCTGGCGCAGTTGGGCCGCTGCCTTTCCGGATTCGCAGGGGGAGATTCACAACACCTTTCAGAGTGGGGACACGGTAGTCGTGGAAGTCACGTGGAGGGGTACGCACGGTGGTGGTCTGCAGACGCCGGCAGGAACAATCCCTCCGACCGGGAAGAGAATCGAACTGCGCGCCTGCCAGATCAATGAGGTGAAGAACGGCAAAGTGCAGGCGACTCGTCACTACTTCGACATGGGCACTCTTCTCCGGCAACTGGGGGTAACCGGGTAAAGCTGCGAAAGAAGACCTCTTCCCACCCAAATCACCAAGAGGCATTGCACTTGAAGACGTTCACCGAGAAGGAAGCAATCGCGTTCCGTTCCCGGTGAACGTCTCTCTGACAACCTACTCACGCCGGAGAGGCGAACGTCCCGGGGCTCTCTGAGGTTGCCCGCCACTCGGGCGTGCGTTCCTGTTTTGCTGCGGCCAGTGCACGACGGACACCTTCAGCGTCAAAATCCGCTGCATAGACGGGCGTGCCCGGTTGCTGGCGCCACGAGTCGTCGAGTCGACCTGCATCGACCCCGTCGAATCCCAACTCGTCGATGAGCCGAAGGACCACGGCCTTCGCGGCCTTATCGTCGCCCGCAACCGGCAGGGCGATGCGCCCCGGCGTGCCTGCGGGCCGACCGTGCTCGAGTAAGTGCCGGGCGTATATGTTATTGAACGCCTTGACGACGGGCCGGCCGAGCTTTTGAGCAACCCAGCGGCTCTCGGTTATGCCGGCTTCGATTTCCTCAATTTGCCCGTCACGGTGACGCGGATAATAGTTGCCGGTATCGACCACCACGACGCTTTCGGGAACACCGGCAAACAAATCCTTCGGTAGATTTGTGATTTTGGCCTCGGGAATCGTCACAATGACGACATCTCCCTCCCGAGCCGCTTCTCTCACAGTGACTGCCTTGGCCCCGGTTTCCGCTGCGAGGCCTGCGAGCGTTTCTGGTTCTCGTGAGTTGGCCACGGACACTTCATGGCCCAGAGCCGTGAATCGACGAGTGAGGGTGCCGCCAATCTGGCCGGCACCGATAATGCCGATCTTCATGTCTACCTCCTGTCTTTTTGAATAACGAATCGGCGAGGTGTTTATTCGATGATACAACGCGAGCCCGGATCACGATGGCCTGACCGTCCTCCTGCCCGGACACGGTGACCTTTGCCCCGTGCACGTCCCGGGTTAGGGGAACGTCCGAAGCCTACTTGAGCGGAACCTGGCTTCGAATCCAAGAGAGTCTTGGCCATGTTCACGACACCCGCTTTAACCATTTCAAGCCCCGCGCAGCCACAGAGCCGGGAGCGACCGAGCCGCGAAGCGGCTGAGCGACCGGTCAATGAGGCGCCTGCAATAAGGTGGAGAACGCCGAAATTGTCGACGGCAGCTCATTGACCGGTCGCTCAGCCGCTTCGCGGCTCGGTCGCTCCCGGCTCTGTGGCTGCCGAACTGGCCGCGCCCGCCTCCGTGCAGGTGCGCACGCCAGTTCGGACTGGCGCATGAAGCATCAGCCGTTCCTCGTTTACTCAGCCCCATTCGATATCACAAGGGTGGCCAGTTTCAGCCCGGGAACTCGCTCGAAATGGCGGCGATTTCGGGTGAGCAGCATACTCCCTGAAACGAGCGCGATCCCGGCCACCAGGCTGTCGGCCATTCCAATACCGACACCTTGTTGCTCCAGTTCGCGGCGAAGAGACGCCGCCCGATCGGCCGATGCGGCGTCCAGGGGCAGACACGGGATTGCGTCGAGCAGCTGCAGAACCAACTGCTCGACCCGTTTTGATCGAGTCCCGGCTAACAACTCAAACCGACCGATCGCGGTCACCGCCAAATGAGAATCCTCCAACTCGAGCTTCACCCGGTCGGCAGCAGGATTCCGGCCTTCAAGGAAATCAATCAGAACGTCGGTATCAGCTAGAATCATCGCCACTGTTTCCTCATGCGATCCGCCTCTTCGCGCAATCCGTCCGCGTCCTTCTTACTCATAACCCCGTACAAGCTTGCCGCCTTGGCTCGCTTGCCTTCCTCCTGGGCCTGCGCCACGAAATAGCGTTCCAGCGCTTCTTCAACCAGGGAGGAAAAACCCTTGACACCTTTTCGGGCGGCCAGTTCGAGGAGTCGGGCACGATGTTCCGGTTTAATCTCAATTGTCGTTCGCATCAACGACAGTTGTACATGCATGTGCATGCATTTGTCTACACTGTTCAGGTCATCGGACCCGCAGGTTGCGCCAGTAAGCGCTCGCCGCTATTGCGTCAGGCAGATCGCGGCCAGGTTGCCAGTACTTCACCGTCGAGAAAGGTCATCCTGCAAACTTCTTAACACAAGGAGGGTCATGTCGTCGTGCTGGGGTGCACCGGCAGCGAAAGCGTCTGCGTCGACCGTGATGCGATTCAGGATTTCCCAGCTCTCCAGCATAAAGCAGCAACGCACGGTTTGAATCAGCCTCTCTTCGCCCCACTCCTCGTCTGCTGGGTTCATCGCCTCGGATATACCGTCTGTGAAAGCGACGAGCAAATCGCCTGATCGCATCGTCACAGTCGCCTGCCGATAAGTGACGTCGGGCATAAGTCCCACCACCAGCCCTCCCTCAGCCAGGCGCTCGATCTCGCCACCTGCCCGAAAAAGCATGGGGGCATTGTGGCCGGCGTTCACATAGGTCAGCTGTCTGTTGCACGGCTCGTACTCCGCGAGGAAGAAAGTCGCGTATCGGTTCGAGGAGGACGACTGATAAATGAGCCGGTTGATACGCGTGAGAATTGACGCCAGGTCCTCCGAGGCCACCATGGCGTGACTCCTGAGGGCGGCCTGAAGATTCGACATTAAAAGCGCCGCAGATATGCCCTTCCCTGACACATCGCCGATGGCGAAGCACAGTCTGCCGCCGGGCCTCTTGATGAAGTCATAGTAATCACCACCAACACCCAGAGCCGGCCGGCATGAACCAGCGTAGTCGAGCGTCTCAATCGGCGGATTCGTTTGAGGAAAGAGGTGTTGTTGAACTTCTCGGGCGATCTCGAGCTCGCGATTGAGCCTCTCTCTTCTTGACACTTCATCGGCAATGGCCGCTGTCAGCTGGGCGTTTTCCAGCGCCATGGCGGTCTGTGCAGCAACGGAACCAAGGAGCCTCAAATCATTAGCGGAATACGGCGCCTCCGATAGTCGCTGGCTCAGACTGACGAAACCAAGCAAGTGCTCCTTGGTCTGAAGCGGCAGGAGGACCTCGGCCTGAAGCCGCTCGAGGAAGCGGCGTTCATCATCGTTCACCTCGGGAATCGTATTGATCCAGCTTTCCGGGTCTGACAGGTACACGCGGGTAGGGGCGCTTCGCTGCCTGAGGAATGCGGCTGTCCCTGCCTCCGGAAAGGAGAGCTCGACCGGTTCGCCATACCCGATCGCGTACGCTGGCTGGAACGGTCCCTGTGCTTTCAGCAGGACCGCGACCCGCGGCACGTGCAGTGTCTCCCCGATGCGGCGGGCGACAGTCTCAAGGAGCGGGCGTGTCTCGACAATCGTTCGCACCTTTTCTCCGAGCTCGGAGAGCAGAAGTTCGGCGTCATAGGACTCTCGGAAGAACAAGCGATCAATCCATTGTGCCAAACGTGTCCCGATTCTCTGGAGCTGAAGAATCAGGAACACCGCAACTGCGACGAGCATGATGATCCGAGGCAATACCAGCCGCTGGGTGGAGACCGCGTAAGAAATTGTCAGAATGAGCCCGGCAATCATGCCTCCCTGCACGACTTTCACCCCGCCCCGCGCGAGCGCATACTGAACCCCCTGCCGGATGACGACACTGACGTCCATGGCCTTATGCACAAGAATGAGGTAAGCGAGCGTGACGGGAAACAGAACCATCAGGCCCAGGCAGGGGAAGATCACCCAGTCAGGCAAAGCGTTCAGATCCTTGCTGATCACGGCGGTAACGAGGACGAGAATCAGTGTCGGCATCAGCGCAAGGACTGTGCCGAAGTAAAACAGCCTCAGACGCCGTCTCGCGTCCGGCGTTTTCTCGAGGAAGTATCTCGCGCCCACAATTACAAAAACGAGGACGAGGGATGAGAGAACGAGCACATTCGTCGGTGCCGACACCCGGTCATAAACCAAGGCCGCGGTCGACTGATCGAAGGAGTAGTCCCGATTGCCTGCTACATTAGCATAGGCTGCGAAAAGCATTACGGGCGCGACTGGTCCAATCAACAGCCACTTGATCCAGGGATAGCGACGATCCAGGTCGAGCCTGGATGGAAAGTTGATTCCGAACAGCAGGAACCAAATCGCCCAAGAGTTGCTCAGAACAGACCGGTATCCGAGCGTCGCGTCGCTGAGCCATGTCCCGTCCCGATCTTCGAGTCCGAACCATACCAGTTGACTGAAACTGAGCATCAACGCCAGCAGCAGCCATGCCAGAGGATTCCGAGGGCGAGCCGCCACGACCCAGAACCCAAGTAGCAGGCAGAAGAGCGGTCGCACGATGGTGATTGCGACGGTAAACAACCACGGTTCCCGCTGGCTCGCCTTTTTCCCCAGGGGAACCGTGAGCTTCTCGGTTCGGCTGCCCGCACCGTCACGCGTTACCTCAACAGCCATTACGGAGCCCGGCTTTGCGTACTGAAGGGCTCGGGCGAGCTGGGCTGGACCTCGGTACTGGGCGCCAGCGACACTGTGCAGGCGATCCCCCTTCCGCATCCCGGCTTTGGCCGCCCGGTCTCCAACCCATTCGACGCCGGGTCTCCCTTTTTGTACCCGAAAGGGTTCTTGCACGACGTCAACGTTGCCGCGCAGGTATTGAGAAACGAAGCCGAGGTGGCGAACCTGCTGAGCTCCAGACAGAACTAAAAGCACGATCAACAGTCCGTAATGAAGCGCGGGAAACTCCCTGGAAGATTGCGGTCGGCGCATGGTGGGTCGCCTTTCGTGTCTTACCACGACCGCCCGGAATTCGCTTTCCGAGTCGGGCTGCAGGACGTGGGTAAGCTAAACTCAAATCCAAGGAACGTCAAGGGAGTCCGAGGAGGTGAGCAATGCGACAGGTACGATATGGCGTGGCCATGAGTCTTGACGGTTACATTGCAGGACCACACGGCGAGGCCGACTGGATCGTCATCGATCCCGACATCGACTTTGATGCCATCTTCGATCGGTTCGATACTCTGCTGATCGGTCGGAAGACGTTTGACGCGATGAAACGGATGGGGGGTGGAGGTGGCGGAACGATGCCAGGTATCGAGACAGTCGTGATATCCCGCACGATGCGGGCGTCCGATCATCCCGACCTCACGATCGTGAACGAGGCAGAGCCATTCGTGACGGCGCTGAAGGCAAAGCCGGGCAAAGACATCTGGTTATTCGGCGGCGGCAGTTTGTTCCACAGTCTCCTCGCCGCCGGCCTCGTCGATGGTGTCGATGCGGCCGTCATTCCAGTGCTGCTCGGCGGCGGGACTCCGTTTCTACCTGCGCCGGCGTCTTACGCGAAGCTCAAGCTCAGAAAGCAGCGCGTATACAAGAAATCGGGAACCGTAAGTCTCGAGTACGACGTGGTGCGAGAGTAAACAGAGTGGTCCACGCTCGGTTGCCCAAATCGTTTTGGAGTGCGGCGGCAAAAGGAATTCGATGACGTATCAGAATTCCTGGCGACGGTGCAGCAGCTTTTGCGAATCTCTCGTTGGTCCGACTTCCAAGTCGGACATTCGGCATGCGGCCAGCTGGCTCGGTGTTGCTGGCGGTGTGCAGTGTCCGACTTGGAAGTCGGACCAACGTTCACCGGCAGCGCTGCTGCCCCCGCTGGCGGGCAACGAGAACTTTCCCCTCTCACCCCGCTGCTCTCGACGTCACGATGTTGTGGGACGCCGCCCAGCTGGAGAGATCGCGACGGGAGATCGCCGCGGCGATCAGGTCGGGGAACAGGTCGGGGGTGCAGGCGAAGGCCGGAGAGCCCAGAGCAGCAAGGGCCGAGGCGTTCGCGTGGTCGAAGGATGGGGCGCCTTCGTCGCCGAGCGCCAGAAGCGTGATGAAGTTCACGCCGGAGCCGATCAGGCTCGTGACACGTTTGATCATCGCCTCGCGGTTTCCGCCCTCATACAGGTCGCTGATCAGGATCAGGATCGTGTCGTGCGGCCGTTGAACCAGACCCTGCGCGTATCGCAGCGCCTGCTCGATGTCCGTCCCGCCTCCCAGCTGCGTCCCGAACAGGAGCTCGACCGGGTCGTCGAGGTCTTCCGTCAGGTCGACGACCGCCGTGTCAAAGACGATCATCCTCGTTGAGACGGAAGGAAGAGAAGCCAGGACCGCTCCGAGAATCCCGCTGTAGACGACCGAGGTCGCCATCGATCCGCTCTGATCAACGCACAGGATGATCTCCCGCAACGCCGAACGCTTCCTCCCGAAGCCGATCCGGACCTCAGGGATCACCGTTCGGAGCTCCGGCTGGTAGTTCTTCAGATTCGCGCGAATCGTTCGCGGCCAGTCCATCTCGTTGTGCCGCGGCCGGCGGTTGCGCGACGCCCGGTTCAGGCTCCCGGTGACCGCCTGGCGAACCGGCTCGGCCAGCTTCCGGGTGATCTCGTCCACGACCTTCCTCACGACGAGGCGGGCGGTTTCCTTGGTCCGGTTGGGGATGACCCCACTCAAAGCCAGAAGGTTTGCGACAAGATGGACGTCAGGCTCGACGGACTCGAGCAGCTCGGGTTCGAGCAGCATCTGGCGAAGGTTCAGGCGCTCGAGGGCGTCCTGCTGCATCACACGAACGACCGAGGACGGGAAGTAGCGGCGGATGTCGCCGAGCCACGTGGCCACGCTCGGGGCGGAGCCGCCCAGGCCGCCCCGCCTGTCCTTCGGCCCGGTTGCATCCGACATCCGGCCTTCGTAGAGCGCCTGCAGAGCACGGTCGATGGCCGAATCCACGTCTCCGAGGCGAATGCCGACACCGTCCGCCTCCTGTCCACCCAGGACCAGGCGCCAGCGCCGCTGTCTTTCGTTGGAAGCGGGAGTGTCACTCATGGTTTTCGTCTTTGACAGGATTTACGGGATTAACAGGATGGGGATGATTCAAACCGAGGATCGTTTCCAGCAAAGGCAAGACCTGGGCGGCGCGGGCGTGGTCGATGTTGTCGTCCGCCTTTTCGGGCGCCCGGGCGCCCGACGCCCCCGCTGTTCGCTTCACGGCTTCGCCCATCTGGCGGCGTTCGGCCGGGGAGAAGGTCGCGAAGGTGCGCCGGATGAGCGGAAGGACCTCAACGAAGATCTCGTCTTTGAGCGATACCACCCAGGCGTCAACGAGCGTCCAGACTCGCTCGTCGTGCAGGAGCAGAGCTCCACTCCCACCCAGGAAGCCTTCGATCCAGGCGGCCGCCGCCTGCGGCTCGTTCGCGGCCGAGAGGGCCAATGACATGTGGCGGGCCACGGCGTCCGCGTCGATTCGGGCGCCGTCGAGGAGCAGGCGGGCGACGCGTCCGGCAACCAGTCCGTGAACGGCGCTTTGGTCCACCAGGCGGATCAATGCCGCGGACCAGTCCGCCTCGTGTTCGGGGTTCTCAAGCAGACGGACGGCTTGGTCGACCGCGCCGAGGTGACCGATCATCGCTTGGGCTGAATCGTCGTTGAGCGAGGAACAGGCGGCGGCCAGTCCCACTGAGATGCGCGCGATCAGGCCGTCGACGACCTCGGCGATTGACGAGGCGTCCATCTGCCTCACGCTGCCGTAACGCAGGATCGTCGCGAGGTCAGGAAGCGCCTGCATAAGGTGTGCGATATCTGAAGCGAGCGCGGCTTCGGACTGGATGCGGGCAACGGCGCCGGCCGCAGCCTCCGGGAGATCGGCGAGGAGAACCATGTCCAGCAGTTTCGTGAGGGACGGCAAATCAGAGGCATGCTTCGCCCGGTCCGCCGCAAACGCTTCCGCGGCCTGAAGAACGGAGTTGCCCCAAACGCCGGCTTCGATCAACTCAACGGCAAACTCGGGACGCCAGGCGATTCGCCAATGCTCACGGAATGTCCCCTTTCCGGTCATCATGTCTTCCCACTCCCCCCATGGCACCCCGAGCACATTGAGGCGGCGGAGCAGGCGGCTGCGGTCCAGGTCGTTCGGCTTCCGGAGGTCGAGGTCGAGCACCCTGACGGACGCTTCGGCTGGTAAGCGCAGCCGTTTTTGCTCCCGAGCGACGTCGGCTGCGAGCGGCACCATCGGGACCTCGTCGGGCACGTGGCCGAGGCGGTCCCCGACGATCAGTTTTTCCCGAATGAGCTGCATCGGCGCGGAATTTCCCATACAGAAGACGGTCAGCGCCGCCTCGTTCATCTCCTCGAGCCCAGGCAACGCCTGGTCGCGAAGCGAAGCGAGGGTCTCCGACAATCGAACGGCTTCAATCACGCTCGCCGGGGAGGCGTCGAGATCGCGCTCGCGCAAGCAGCGCGCGACATTCGACATCCAGCCGACAGTGAGGCGGCGGGCGGAGTCGGGAAGCGCAAGCGGCGGCCCGGTGGCTGCCCCGCTGTTGCCGGACTCGCCGGCAACAAGAGAATTCCAGATGTGGCCGTACCATCCGGGAGACATGACACCAGCGCCGTAACCGCTTTCCTGGCTGAGGCGGGCGTTGGTCCAGGGGATCCAGGTCGTCGCAACCTTGAGTTTCGGCAAGCCCTTGAGCAGGTCCGCATCGCGGCGAGCCGGCGGGCGGTCGATCAGCGCGGGCCCGTGCCACGCGCCACAGACGACCGCGATCCTCTCAAAACCTTCTTTTTCGGCCGCCCGTATGGCCTGGCGCATTGCCGCTTCGCGACGGGAATTCTCGAGGTCGCCGTCGGCAGTGGTCGGAGTGGACTCCGCCGACTCTGATTGGTCAGCCGACAGTTGTTCCCGCAGTGCAGTCATGGCTTCGAGGATGGCGGTGAAGATCTCTCCGGGTTGCTGCCGGTGCTCCACCATCTGCTCCCACCAGCGCTCGCCGTCGGAATAGCCGGCGGCCGCGGCCAGGGAACCGAGCGGGTCGAGCCGAATCGCCAGGGTCGGGTCGGGGGTGAGAGGCGGCGCAGGTTGTTCGGACTCGGCGTCCGGCAGATCGCCCGATTTTGACTCTTCCTCTGCAGCAGCACTATCAAGCGCCAGGCGATTCGCGAGTGGGAGATCCATGAATCGGGTGACGATGCTGTGGCGCAGCCCGTACCGGATCGCCTGCCACTCGGGCGAGAAATCGGCGAAGGGGTAATAGACGGCCTGCCGGGCATCGTCGGCGGCGTAGATCAGGATTGCGACCGGCGGCACCATGGCAGCATCGGCCGCAAAAGCGAGCAGGTCTTGGCCTTCGGGCGGACCCTCGATCAGCAGGCAGTCCGGCCGCAGGTCGTCCAGGGCGCTCAGAAGGCTGCGTGCCGAGCCGGGTCCGTGATGCCGAATGCCAAAAACTGAGATCGACGTTGTCATTTCAGATCGCCATCCAACCAACAGCCCCCCGGAGCACCATGCTCCTTTTTGGCGGCGGCAGAAGGAAGCCGATGACATACCAGGATTCCTGACGACGCCGCTTTCGCCTGTTAACGATCTCGCCTTATCGAGTAGCCGCACACGCGAGAGTTGCACAGGGGAAAGCGGCGTCGCCAGCAGTCCTCCAAAAAGCGTCGGACTCCTTCTGCCGCCGCACTCCAAGAAGGAGCGTCTTCCCTCGACGGACGAGTGAATCCTCGGTCAACTCGTTCCTCAGCTGATCTCACGGCAGGCGCGGTAGAGGTCTTTCCAGCCATCCCTTTCCTTGACAACCGCCTCCAGGTACTCCTGCCAGACCAGTCGATCCTGAACCGGGTCTTTCACGATCGCCCCGACAAGCCCCGAGGCCACATCGGCCGCCCGCAGGCGTCCATCGCCGAAGTGCGCTGCAAGGGCCACACCACTGTTCACGACGGAGATCGCCTCGGCCGTGCTCAGGGTCCCACTCGGACTCTTCAGCTTGGTCTTGCCATCCGCTGTCTTCCCGTCGCGCAACTCTCGGAAGATGGTCACGATGCGGCGCACCTCTTCCAAGGCGGGCGGTTCGGCGGGCAATTCCAGCGCCCGGCCTAATGCCTGGCAGCGTCGAAGAACGATCTCGGATTCCTCCTCGGCAGTGTCAGGCACGGGCAAGACGACCGTATTGAAGCGACGTTTGAGCGCGCTCGACAGCTCGTTGACTCCCCGGTCGCGATTGTTGGCCGTCGCTATCACGTTAAACCCCTTGCGGGCCTGGACCTCCTCCCCAAGCTCGGGGATAGGCAGGGTCTTCTCGGACAGAACCGTGATCAGGGTGTCCTGGACGTCCGATGGGATGCGCGTCAGCTCCTCGACGCGGGCGATTTTGCCGTCCTGCATCGCGACCATGACGGGGCTCGGAACAAGGGCGGCGCGGGACGGTCCCTCGGCCAGCAGCCGGGCGTAATTCCACCCGTAGCGGATCGCCTCTTCCGGCGTCCCGGCCGTTCCCTGGACGAGGAGGGTCGAGTCTCCGCTGACCGCCGCGGCCAAGTGCTCGGACACCCAGGTCTTGGCGGTTCCCGGAACCCCGAGCAGGAGAAGCGCGCGATCGGTCGCCAGCGTCGCAACGGCGATCTCGATCAGCCGTCGATTTCCGACGTACTTGGGTGAAACCTCGAAACCGTTGTCCAGCCTCCCGCCCATGATGTAGGTGGACACGGCCCAAGGGGACAAATGCCAGCTGGGCGGGCGGTTTCGAGTGTCTTGCTTGCCGAGCTCCTCGAGTTCCTGGGCGAACTCGTTTTCGGCGTGCTGCCTGAGGACATTCTCCGGTCCTGGAACGGAACTCATAGTCCTAGCTCCTTTAGCATGTCCCTGCGAAACTGGGCGACAACTATCAAATTGTTTATGGATGCTGGAACTCCCCACATCTGACTGGGAATCTGCCAGTCAGTCGCGGCGATATCCGATGCAAGCTCTGGATCGATGGCGAGAGAAGCGTGCCGGATGGCCTCGGTAAGACCCGGAGGCGCGTCAGTGGACGATCCAAGGATGGACCGCAACTGGTCCACGACCAGGGTCGAGAAAGACAAGCTCCACCCAGTGCCGAGATAAGGCAAGCACAACCAGAAGAGCGAGCGCGTCAGGCGGTCGCGTCTGGTCAGCCCGGCGACGAAATCTTCCGCCGTTGCCTTGTCGAGCTGACTGAGCAGCTCGAGGATTCCAGCAGAATAGAGCTCGATCCGACGCTGGTCGGAATCTTCTGACGTCCAGTATTCAAGGAGGGCCTTGGCCCACGCAGGGTCCGGATGACGAAGCGAGGCTTTCACCCAACCGTTTACGAGCGCGCGCGACCACTCGCCTGCCAGCCCAGCTTCGACGATCCGGGCGGGGGTTTTGGACCAGCGGTCGGGCCAGCGTGCGGGGGGAACCGGTGCCAGCATCTGCTCGAGCCACCAGGCTTTCTCGCCGATGCCGGTGCCGGAGCGCGGCTTGGGTTCGATGCCGTCCCGTAACATTGACTTGTCGCAATCGCCGGGCAGCGCCACGTCGATATGAGACGGAGTGGCGCGCTTCAACTGGAGGATTTTGCCCGGCGTCCCCTCGATCCAAGTCAGCTTCAGGCGAGCCTCCATGCGGCCCACGAGCGAGGAAGACGGGATCTTCATCAGAAGCTGCGCGGCCGCGGTTCGCACTTCCTTGCGGCGGTCATCGAGCGCGGTTTCGAGAAAAGGCTCGTCCGATGAAGAGAGCCCAGTCTCAATTGCCCCCACAAATGCGACACGGTCTTCTGCGGTCTCGTCCTTCCAGGTCGACTCGAGGAGCGCGACAGCCCGGCTTGGAGATGAAAGGCGAAGGTGGCTGAGCAGTGCCAGGCGTTCTTCCCGGCTCCCTGTTTCCCAGACAGCTTCATTGTGGGCGCCCTCCTTGGCGGCAAGCGCCCATCCCCAGCCGGGATTCTGCGCGGCAAGCCACTTGCCGCGTTCTCCTATGACCTTGCCAGACAGCGTCCGAATCCCCGACTGGCTACGCCCCTGTTCGAGGAGACCAGGGATCAGCTCTTCCGGAACCCGCTTTCCCACGGAGTCGAGAGCGCCCAGGAGCTCGGGGAGCAGTGGCGGGTGCTCTCCGCCCAGGATACGAGACAGGAACATCGACGCACCCGGCGAGCAGACGGGGTGTTCGTCGGCCGGGCAGACTGTCGGCCGCGGGGTTGAGTCTTGATCAGGCAGCCGCCCGGCGAGGCGATAGACGGCGACGAGGCCCAGGGCACCGAGGAGAGCCGACTCGCGGTCCAGACCGGCTAGCCGAGCGAAGGACTCGGCGAGCGTTTTGGGCGGCGTGGGGAGCGGGGAGCTCTGCCGCTCCGTTCCTAACAGCGCCATCTTGAGCAATTGGTCGTGCCAATTCATGAAAGGCTCCGGTAGAACCAAACGTACCGCCCTTCCGCCCACACTCCGAGTGGCTCCAGGCGATCGCCCGTCCATTCGCCGAACACTGACATCGGCCGGCCGCCGCTTAGCGCCAGCAGGCGCCAGCACGTCTCGTCCGAAGCGGACAATCGGACTGACTTGTCCACGCCGTCGCGCAAGTGCCACCGTTCCTCACGACGGATCGGCACCACGGATGAGAGAAGCACCGGGAGCCGCACCAGCCATGGGTTCTGGGCCAGCAGCAGGCCGTACGTCTCCAGCGCTGCCGTTACGCTTTGAAATCCGGCCGGCATTGTCATCGGACCGGTCCCCTGCTTCTGCCTGATAAGCGCCCGGCTGGGCGATAAACCGGGGAAGAAGACGAGCTCCGCCTGGATGCGGGTCCCGGGAACCAGGCTGACATCGAGAGGAGCATTGCCGTAGGCGAAATTCAGGATGAGCGCCGCCCTCCCGGTCTGCCGTCCAAGCAGCCAGTTACGCTGGGTACGCAGGCGCTCGTCCTCCTCGACCCGAAGGCTCATGATATCCCAATCGTCCTGCACCCCCGGTTGCTCGAGGAGCTCTTCCTGCTTCTCCGTCCAGCCGATCAAGCTGCGGATATCCGCACGGAGCTCGGGTGGCAGGCTGTCGAGGCGGCCGTAGGCCTGGAGAAGCAGGAACAGCCGGCCTACACGCTCGGATGCCGCTGCATGCCACTCCCCGGATGAGGAAACGAGCGCGGAAATTTGCCTGACCTGCCGGGCGAGTCCCGGTGCCTGAGCATCGACCATCCGGGCGGCAACGCGGTCAAAATAGCCGAAGGGCTGCTGCTGCAGGTTGGCGAGGCCCTGGCGCGCGACGTCGCGAAGCCAGCCCTCCAGCTCGGCGATACCCGCAGTGACCTTGCTTTCGCGAGCGGCTACTCGCCTGGCCGCCGCCTCCGGATCGCTCGTCGCCTCGCGGCTCGGCTTCTCCCGAGTCTGTTCAGCCGCTTTCTCGTCGCGTTTTTTCAGCCACTCCTGGACCCAGGGGGGCGGAACGGATACCGAGAAGAGGTTTGGCTCAGCGGCGGAAAGGAGAAACAGAGCGAGGGCGTGTTTACAGGGGAACTTGCGGCTTGGGCAGGTGCAGCGGAAAGCCGGTTCGCTCGTGTCGATTTCGGTCTGGTAGGGCTTGGTTCCGCTCCCCTGGCACTCGCCCCAGATGGCACGCTTCGTTTGCCCAAGTCCGCTCCATTTCCTGGCGATGGCCAGTTCTCTGCCGGATTTCACGGAGGATGCATCCGGTGCGAGGGCGAGAATGCGATCAACGGTCCACATCGGGTTTCGCGAGTATGCCCGCGCGTTCGGAGATAAGTCAACAAAGAGGGAAGGTTGTGTGATAATGCGGCGGCGAGGGAGGCGTCGTGAAAACAATCGCTCAGCAAAAGGCCGTCGGATGGCTCGTTTCCATTGGTCTCGTCTTTTTCCTGGCGGCCCTGTTTGTCGTCGCGGTCCAGGCGAAAGACGACGGAACACAGATGGACTCGAAGTTCCGCATCAACTACCTCGGGTACTTTTCCCAGGCGGACAAAATCGCCCTTTTCCTGAGCGACACAGGCGGTTCCAAACCATGGGAGTTGGTGGACACGGCCGGGAAGACGGTGGCATCGGGAAGTTCCAGCGACCATGTCTCGAACGACTTCGCTTCGGGCGACAGTTTCTACCGCATCGTCTTCTCGAGTTTCCGCGGTGCGGGCAAGGGCCTTCGACTGAAGATTGATGGCCAGACGTCCGAGCCGTTCGACGTGAGCGCTGGATGCCCGTACGGGGACCTGGCCACGCAAAGCTTCGATTACTTCCGCGACCACCGAACCCCCGAATACGCATTCGACCAGTTCGTCCACAATTGGGCTTCGGGGAGCATCAAGGGACCGTTCTGGAACGACGCCGGTGACAAGGGTTTTTACACGACGAACACCGCGCTGGCCGGGTGGCTCCTCATGAACCTTTACGAGAGATACCCGGAGTCGAACGCCTCCTTCGCGACGAAAGTGACTCTCTACGAGGAGCTTCTGATCGGAACCGACCTGGTGCACAAGGTTGTCCTGCCCGGACAGAAGCTGGCCATCCCGAAGTTGCATACCAACGTCCCCGCTTGGGGGCCCTGCCCGCCGTACAAAGGCGGTAGCTCCTGCGTTTCGAAGCCGGAAACCAAGGCGACCTTCGCCGTTGCGCGCACCCTGGCTCAGCTGGCTCGTCTTCATTTGCGCGAGAAGCGGGCGGATGCGGCGCGGGCTGCATTTGACCAGGCGCGCACGGCGCTTCAAGATGCGCGGACCGAGCCCCCCGTCTGCCTGGACTACAAGGGCTTCGGGGGAGAAGGCGGCATTTACCCGGACAACGACAACTACGGCCTCTGGCGTCACCCAAAGAAACCGCGCAATCCCTGCCACCCTGACCGCGACAACATCCAGGACGACGAGTTCTCGGCTCTTGTGGAGGTCTACCTGACCGCGAGAGCGCTGCATGACCCGCTCGCCGCGACGCTCGGGAAGGACGTGACGAGTCACCCCCGGTTTGGGGACATTTCGGAGTTCTGGTGGGCCGCGGTTGCACCGATGGGGAATCTCTCGCTGCTGACACTGCGGCCGGAGGGGATCGACCTGTCTCCCGTCCGGAAGAATCTATTCAGCTACGCCGATGAGTGCATCAAACAGATGGGCGTCGGCTACCCGGGTGTCACCAAGGACGTCCGCTCCGACCGCTGGGACAGCGGGGACAAGGACGACGTCGACAACAATTGGCGTTGGGGCTCCAACCGCCTGATTCTCGATGACGCGGTTGTCCTCGCGGTTGCTGCGGAGGAGAAACGGGCGGTCGGAGACAAGGCCGACGCTGCCCGCTATGCCCGATATGCGCTGCGGGTCATGGATTACCTGCTCGGAACCAATGCGATGGCTCTATCGATGATCACCGGTTTTGGCGAAAACGCGGTCGAACGACTCCACGACTGCTGTGTCCCGAACACGGAGCCAGGCAAGATGGCTCTGGGCCCGAACAACTGGACCAATGCCGATGATCCCGCCATGCCTCCCTTCGGGTCGCAGCCCGGGATGAAGATGATGCCCAAGACGGGCACCGGGTGGGCCGCCCGGGAGCTTTCGATCGACGGCAACGCGCCTCTGGTCTGGATGGCCTGGTGGGCACAGCACAAAGCAGCGGAGCTCCTGGCAGCAAAATAGAGGCCAGGCAAATCAGGGAAGGCAAATCGGGGACACGATACTTAATTCCTAAACGCGTTCACCTGCTGGCGCAGGTTCACAGGAATTAAGTTCATGTCCCCGATTTGCGATCAATAGTAGAATCGCCGCATGGCTGAATCCGGTCCAACTCTCCAGCGTCGCCTCGGTGTCCTCAACGCCACCAGTATCAACATGTCGAACATGGTCGGAATCGGGCCGTTTATAACGATTCCCCTGATTCTAGCGACCCTCGTCGGCCCTCAGTCTTACCTGGCATGGCTGGTCGGGATGATCATTGCCATGGCTGACGGCCTCGTCGTGGCGGAGCTCGGCGCCGCGCTTCCCGCTTCGGGCGGGACCTATGTGTTCCTCCGGGAGGGGTTCGGGCCCAAGAAGCTTGGCCGGCTGCTCGCGTTCCTCTTCGTTTGGCAGATCCTGTTCGCCGGGCCGCTGGAGATCGCGAGCGGGAACATCGGCCTGGTCATGTACCTGAAGGTCTTCTGGCCTTCCATGACCGACTTTCAAATGAAGCTCGTGGCGGCAGGGATCGGGGTCATCCTCATAGTCGCCCTGTACCGGAAGATCACGGACATCGCGAAGATCATGCTGGGTCTCTGGATCACGATGATCGTGACGACAGGCTGGGTCATCCTGACCGGTATCTTCGCCTTTGACCCGAGTCTGGCCTTCGACCTGCCCCCGAACGCCTTTCGGCTGGACACCGGATTTCTGAAGGGACTCGGGGAAGGGTCGGCCAACGTTCTCTACCTGTACCTCGGCTACTACCAGGTTTGCTATCTCGGATCGGAGATCAAGAACCCCGGCCGGACCATCCCTCGCGCCGTCATTCTGTCGATTATTGGAGTGACGATCATTAACGTCCTCATGTCCTTCGGCTTCATAGGCGTGGTTCCCTGGCGTGAAGCGATCCGTTCGGAGTTTATTGGCGCTACGTTTATGGAATCGGTTTACGGGCCTTGGGCTGCATACCTCCTGGCTGGCCTGATCATCATCACTGCTTTTGCCTCGATTTACGCACTGCTTCTCGGGTACTCGCGTGTGCCTTACGCGGCCGCTCAAGATGGGGTATTTTTCAAATCGATCGCGGTTCTGCACCCGACCAAGGAATTCCCCTACCGCTCGCTCCTCTTGATCGGTTTCGGGGCCATCGTCGCCAGCTTTTTCCCTCTGGCCCAGGTCATCATGGCCCTGATGGCGGCGCGGATCCTGATTCAGTTCATAGCTCAGTGCGTCGCCGTTTTCCTGATCAGGGCGAGGCGGCCGGACATCGAGCGGCCCTTCAAGATGTGGTTTTTCCCTCTGCCCGCGATCATCTCCATGGCGGGCTATCTGTACGTCTTTTCGTCGCTCGGCCTGATGATGATCCTGTTCGGTGTGCTGACGCTTGTCCTCGGCGCAGCAGTCTTTCTGATCATGTCGTGGCAGAAGCGCGAATGGCCGTTCGGGGCAGCAACTGACAACTGACGACTGACCACTGACAACCGACAACTGCGCACTGACCACTGCGCACTGACCACTGCGCACTGCCGGCTGCCCGGTGGCTACTAAAGAGATTGCCGGCCGCTGGGAAGATCACGCCAACCGGGCCGTAAAGCGGCGGATTCTGAACAGCGAATCCGCCCTACGACTGAGTGCTTCCGCATGGCGGGGTGGTCGTAGGGCGGATTCGCTGTTCAGAATCCGCCGCTTTACGGCCCGGTTGGCGAGAGCTGGTCAGTAGACCTTCAGCGTGATGTCCTTGAACTCGACTTTCATCGCCGGGCCGCGGTGCAGCTGGAATGCGAGGATCCCTTCAAGGGACCGCTTCTCGGCGTCTTCGTCAGTCAAGTCAGCCGTCACTATCCCGTTCACCTTGTGAACGATCCGATTGCCGCGGCAGATGATCTGGTACTCGTTCCAGTCCTTAATCTTTATTGCTGTCCGGATCTTCTGTGGATCATTTACCTGTTCGGTCGCCGTCTTCTTAGTTCCAGCGGCGAGCGCGACCTTCTCCCCCACGCCTGCAATGATGCCGCGGCCCCGTTCTTCGTAGACGATTCCGGTGTACCTGTTGGCCTCGTCCATGTCGGCCTGATATCCGCCCGCAATCCAGGTTTCGCGTTTGCCGTCCTTCAAACCGAGGTCCTTGCTGCGATACTGGATCCCGGAGTTGTTGTTTTCCAATCGGAACATGAGACGGAGCTCAAAGTCCTTCAGGACGCCACCCGTCCAGATGAGGAAAGAGTTATCCTTAAGTGGATCGTCAGCCGATGTCCGGCCGACGATGGCGCCATCGCGAACGGACCAGAGCTTCGGGTCTCCGTCCCACCCGGTCAGGTCCTTCCCGTTGAACAGTGTCTGGCCTGCGACTTGCGCGGCCGCCAGCGCCGTCAGTGCTCCGAAAATTACAGCTGCCACAGCATAAACTGCAAGTGTTCTCATGTTTCCGTCTTGCCTCGTGGCCAGTGATTGTACTGCGAAAGTTGCGCGCTTGCAGCCTGGGGTTTCATCTGGTTGAATCGGAACCACGGAGGCAAGAATGGCAGACGGTCCAATCGATGCAAAAATCGGGATAATCGGGGGTACGGGGCACGAGGGCTCGGGTTTGGCCCTGCGTTTTGCGCACGCAGGGTTCAGCGTCGGGATCGGCTCCCGCTCCGAGCCGAGGGCGCTCGCTCGGGCCCGTGAGCTTGCGGTCGCGCTGAGAAGCGCTGGCCGATCCGCCAACCTCACCGGGATGTCCAATTCGGAGCTTCTCGATTTTGCCGATGTATTTTTCCTGACCGTTCCTTTCGCGTCAGCCCCGGACACGGTTTCCGGCCTTTCCTTTCCGCCGGGCAAGATCCTGGTCGACACGACGGTCCCTGTCTCGTTTTCAGGAGGGCGGCCCTCCGTGGTGAGCCTCGAGGAGGGGTCATCCAGCGAGCGGATCGCCCGCCTTCTCCCCGCGACAGTCCGGCTGGTGGCGGCTTTCAAGACGATTCCGGCGCGACTGCTTTCTGATGTAGACACTCCGCTCGACTGCGATGTTTTCGTCTGCGGCGATGACGACGGAGCGCGAACGGAAGTTATGCGTCTGTGTGAAGCATTCCCCGGTCTGCGGGCGGTGAACGCCGGAAGACTGGCCAACGCCGCCACGGTCGAGCGCATGTCGGCGCTCGCCATCGAGCTCAATTTGAGGTACAAGGTGAAATACAACCGCTGGCGACTGGTGGGACTCGAGCAATGACCAAAGTGGTGTGTCTTTCGGGTGGAATCGGAGGTGCCAAGCTTGCCCTCGGTCTCTCCAAGGTTCTCGCACCAAAGCAGCTGACGGTTATTGCGAATACCGGGGATGATATCGAGCTGCTTGGGCTGCGAATCTGCCCGGACGTTGACACCCTTCTGTATACCCTCTCCGACCGGGTCAATCCGGAGACCGGTTGGGGCCTTGCCGGGGATACCTTCCAGTGCCTGAAGCAGCTGGGTGCCTACGGCTGGGATGCGTGGTTCGCCTTGGGAGATGTCGACCTCGCGACTCATCTCTGGCGCACGAATATGCTCCGGCGAGGGATCTCGCTGAGCGACGTTACCGGG
>Ga0209077_1000032_pt1 | contig 35560 bp, 33 predicted proteins | sample PPLLak1March2015_FD_187247 | JGI IMG/M metagenome (GOLD analysis project Ga0209077, IMG submission 187247) | Freshwater sediment microbial communities from Prairie Pothole Lake near Jamestown, North Dakota, USA - PPLs Lake P7 Core (1) Depth... | ecosystem: Environmental > Aquatic > Freshwater >... | reverse complement strand
TCTGGTATTTTGATAATTACCGAGACGACGCACTTAAGGTTGTTCAGCTGGCCGACGGAACCGCAGCTGTGGAACATTCCTTCCGCGTTCCAGTAGGTGAAGCCCTTAGCGATGGGACTCCGCTGATGTTAAGCGGCCACCTCGATAAGGTCGTCGAGTTCAACGACCAGTTGTATGTCAGCGATGTTAAGACCACTAAGAGCATCACGGCGCAATGGCGCACCGGGTTCGACCTCTCCCATCAAATGACTGGCTATACCCTCGGCGGGAAAATCGGCCTACGTCAGCCAGTGCAGGGTGCTTTCATCGACGGCATCTGTCTGCAAGTCGGGGGAGTCAAGTTCAACCGCTTCGTGACAGTCCGGTCCGAGTCTCAGCTCCGCGAGTATATCCGCCTCCTTAAGTATACCGCCGATCAAGCTGAGATGTGGTTCACCCAAGACTACTGGCCACAAAACACCTCAGCTTGTATGTTTTGCCAATACAAGGAGGTCTGTCGTCAACCCCCGGAGTTCCGGGCTGGCACACTCCGCACACACTTCAAGCAAGCTCCTGCTTGGAACCCATTAGCAATCAGATAGGGGGATACATGGCACGTTCAGAAGTTCGTAACTTAGTTATCGCTACGCTGGCGCACGATCTTAACGTCAGCGAGCAAGCCGTCCACGAAGGAGCGCATTTGTTCGAAGACCTTGGGGCTGATAGCCTTGATGTAATCGAGCTAACTACGACCTTCGAGGAACTGTTCAACGTCGGTATTTCTGACGACGACCTTGAGCAGACTACAACTGTCGGAAACATCATCGACCTCATTGACAAGAAAGTGAGCAAGAATATGCAGGAAGACCAGAGCGTTCAACCGCCGGAAGACGAGCCCAAGCTGCCCCTCGAGAACGAGGCCGAAGACGATGCTGCCGAGTCCGATGAGGACGGCGACGGCGAGGGCGACGGCGAAGACGACAACCAGGAGGACTAGTCATGGCAGAAGCCAAGCAGCGCATCTACGTTATCGTCAGTCAGGGCGACGATGGAGTTGAAGTCGAGCAGGAGGTCAAAGGGACCTCGGCTGAGTTCGACCAGCAATCGCAACGGCTGCTGATCAAGGACGGTGATGAGGTCGTTGGTGGCTTCATCCGTCTCCTCCGTTGGTTCCGAAAGGAAGCCTAGTGATTACTCCGCGAGATCAGGTGCGTAAGAGCATCATCGAGCGGGGCCGCTATTCCCCGGTGAGTCCCGAAAAGGCTCACCGGGCCAGCACCCTACTAGGTGTGGTCGAGGTGACGCATAAGCAGCCCGGCGACCACGTAATCACAAACATTGGAGTAGCGAAGGATGAGCAGCCTTCAGGGAAGCAGTCGCGATAGTCGCGCTTACAGGGTCTGGGCCGATATGCTTAGCCGCTGTAATAATTCTAACCATCAGGCATATGCCTACTATGGCGAGCGAGGCATAACCGTTTGCGAACGCTGGCACAGCTATGATAACTTCTATGCTGATATGGGCAGTCCCCCGCATAAGTTTACGCTTGAGCGAAAGGATAACGAGGCTGGCTACTGTCCGGATAATTGTATCTGGGCAAGTCGCACAGCACAGGCGAATAATCGCAGCGGCAACCGGCTGATTAACCTTAACGGTGAGATGCTCTCGGCGGCGGAAGCAGCCAGGCGTGTTGGGTTAAAGCCAAAGATTGTTCACCAGCGTCTTTACAAAGGCTGGCCAGAGAGTGAACTCCTGCGTCCTGCAAGGAGAGCCAATCATGAGTAGTTTGCTCGAACATCCAGCCCACAAGTCAGCGGACAAACGCGGAGTGTTCAAAGGACTGGTAGTAGGTGACTCCGGCTCCGGCAAAACCGGGGCGATCGCCAGCCTAGTCGATGCTGGCTACAAGATCAGGGTCATGGACTTCGACGCTGGCCTCGACCCGCTGGTTGGCTATGTCAAGCGTAAGGAGAACCTCGCCAACGTGGACTTTGCCACGCTCCGAGACACCTTTAAGATGAAGGGGAGTTATCTTGCGGTTGACAAAGCTCCTGCTTACCAGCGCGGCATGGCACTCCTACAAGATTGGGAAGGAGCCGGACCCGTTCAATCGTGGGACAGCAACACCATTCTTGTCATTGATACTCTTGGACGGATGGCCCGAGCATCATTCAATATGGTTCTCCAGGCAAATGGAATTATCAGCCCGTCAGGCACGAGGGGTGGTCCAGAGCAGTCGCACTACGGGACCGCTATGGAGAACGTGGAGCGAACCATCAGCCTCCTCACCAACCCCGACGTTGTCCCCTGCCACGTTCTCGTCAACGCTCACTGGGCGTATCAGGAAGACGGGTCCGGGATACTTCGACCGTTTCCCGAGACGATAGGCAACAAGCTGAACCCGAAGGTGGGGCGAGACTTTAACAACCTTTACAGCGTAAGCGTGACGGCGGGCAAGCGCAGTATCAAGGTGGTCAAAGATGGAGTGATTGCTTGCAAGGCATCACGCCCGCTGACTAAAGAACAATATCCAATCGAGACAGGGTTGGCCGACATATTCCTCGAAGTAGTCGGTCCACACCCCAAGAGCTAGCAAGGGCAGCTTGGTTGTCCTCTTTCGCCGGTCTGGGAGGTTCCCGGTGCTAGAAAAACCTCCCACCAAACGGTCGGACGTATTCTGACCCTATTAGGAGTGAACTACAATGCCAACTGATGCACCAATGAACTGGAACGATCTTGCAGGAACTCGTGTCGGAGAGGTCGAGCCCCCGAAGCTCATCCCGCCCGGCCACTACGAGGCCCTGATTGTCGGCGTCGGCAAGGTCGAGAACAAGGGTAAGAACAAGACCCTCGTTATCACCTACCCGATCAAGCTGACCGAGCCCCTCAACGACGTTGACGCTGAAGCGTTCTCCGCCAGCGACGGGTTCAAGGACGGCTACGACCTGTCGTTCTGGCTCACGCCAGCCAGCCTCTATCGGTTCACGGACTTCTCGAAGGCGCTTGGCGCGTCCGAAGACCTGTCCGTCCCGGAAGCGGCTGAGTTCCTTGCCACCTGCGGCGAAGCGTTCGTCATCCAGGCCAAGCAGGAAGCGGATGAGAAGAACCCCAAGCGGGTCTATCTCCGTCTGGACAACCCGATCAGCCTCGCCGAATACGAGGGTTAATCGGTTGTGAGGGTTGTGGTGTTGCCAGCGCCACCTTACCCTCGGAGAGGTCCTCACCTTCTTTCCTCTCCCCCGCCGGGCTGCCGGGACAAAAGCAGCCCACCTTTCTAACTAGGAGTAGTCCCATGCTAGCTGTTGTCGAGTTCCCTGTCGCCGAGGTTGTTGTCGATCGGGAGGTCCGGCAACGCACCACCATCAAAGACCTCGATCAGCTCTGCGCCAGCATCGAGCGCGACGGTCTCCTTCACCCTATCACCATTCATGAGAACGGAACCCTTGTCGCAGGTGAACGCCGCCTTGAGGCTCACAAGCGGCTCGGACTCCCATTCATCAGGGCGCAAATTTTCGAACACCTTAAGCCTCAAGATGCCTACCGCATCGAGCTTCAGGAAAACTTGGCGCGTAAAAATCTCCCTTGGCAAGACGAGTGCCGCGCCGTTCTCGTCTACCACAACATGAAGAAACAGGTGAACTGTGGACAATGGACAAACCAGGGAACCGCGACGGACCTCGGCATTAGCAAAAGCTCAACGCAACGTTACCTCACTGTTGCAGAATATCTCGCAGATGCTGAAGTCATGGGAGCGGCAAGTATCGACGGTGCCCTCAACCTCATCCGCGGTCGTGCTGAACGAGCGACAGCTGCGGCAGCTGCACGAGGTCTTGACATTGCTGTCGCTCACGTTAGCCTTGCAAGAACAGCTACACCGGAAGCCTTGACCGCGCACCTGAGTGGGATGCTTACCCTAGACTCAACTGGCGACTTCGCCTTTGCCCCTGAGGACGATAGCCTTTACTCTGCCATCGAGGCCGGGAAGGTAGCCGAGGCCAGCTTGCAAGCGAACCTATTGCGCGAGCAGGAAACTAGCCCGACCTCGCCGATCGTCACCGACAGCTTTATCGAATGGGCAGAGAACTACAGCGGGCCTAAGTTTGACGTTCTGCACTGTGACTTTCCCTATGGCATGGAGTATGCTGGAAGCAACACGCGCCGGACAGGCAAGGCCCATGTTGTCCCCACCTATGCTGACAGCCCCGACATTATGTGGGAGCTGGTGGAGACTCTCCTAACCTGGCAGGATAACCTAGCTTATGATACAGCCCACCTTGTGTTCTGGTTTGATATGCGGTTCTATCAGCCTCTCGTGGACACCTTTTCCAACAGCGGATGGAAGTTGGTTCAGCCCCACCCGCTCATTTGGCATAAGCCTTATCAGGGAGTTGCCTCAGACACCAAGCGCCGTCCCCGTCATACTTACGAAACAGCATTACTCTTTAGCCGTGGAGACCGTAAACTGTGCAAACTCGATCAGGACGTTTTTGTGGGCCGCAACGACGAGAAGCTCCACATGAACCAAAAGCCTCAAGATATGCTGCGCCACTTCCTTCAGCTAATTGTGGACCGGAACACGACAGTCCTGGACCCAACGTGCGGAAGCGGGAGCGCATTAGCGGCCGCCTTACAGTTAGGCAGCCCGAGGATACTCGGCGTTGAACTCGACCCTGAGAACGCCGACGTGGCTCGTCACATCGTTGCTCGGGACGGCCACTATATCGAGGTTGCCAGTGGTGAGTAACGGCACGCTGATCAAACGGGTGCAGGTCGCGATCGAGTGTATTGAGGAGCTGGGCGATCATAGCCCGATCAGCGCCGAAGACCTACACCTGATCTTAACCATCTTACTAGAGCGAAGGGAGAAGTCACATGGTCGAGCCAACAAAAACGGAAATAAGAAACCTCATCGACGAGGTTCGAAGGCAGACGACTAACATCGAAGGCCAGATGGATGAGGCCGACTGGTCTGGTGCAGCTGTCCATGCCAAGGCACTCGGCAAAGCCCTAGTTGAACTCAATGAGATGATTGGGCAGGGCTATGACGCAACTCGCAACGCTGGCTAAACCGTTCTCCCTGTTCGAGTGGGGTAAGCCGAACACCAAGTTACTCCTAATCGGGGAAGCGCCCGGCGAGGAGGAAGAACGTGTCGGCAAACCTTTCGTCGGAGCCTCCGGCCAGCTTCTAAATACCCTTCTCGAACAGAGCGGCTTCAGCCGCTCTGACTTCAATATAACTAACGTCTTCACGGAGAGGCCTCCGGGTAATGACTTCAAGCTCAACTGGACCACGACCAAGACCGAGCTTAAGAAGGCTGGTTACTCGATGGCGGCGCGTCTACCTCCTATCAACAAGCGCTATCTCATCCCCGAGATGGAGCATCATGTTGCTAGACTACACAGCGAAATTGACGACCTTAAGCCAGCTTTCATTCTCCTACTTGGCTCAACTGCTCTATGGGCCGTCACAGGCGAAAGCCGTATTGGACAGAACCGCGGCACTATACTTTCACTCCCTAACGGAAGAACAGGCCTTGCGACTTTTCATCCCGCTATGGTGCTGCGCCAATGGGACCAGCGACCGTTGGTCTGGGCTGACCTGAGCAAGGCAGCGAAGTATCTAAACGGGACGCTGCCAAAGCCGCTTGAACGCCTGTTCTACATCGACCCGACGTTCGAGGAAATCGAGCACGTTTACGAAGTCTTCGCTGCCAACCCGCAATGGGAGATCGGAGTAGATATTGAGACGGACCCGCGCATCGGGCAGATCACAACCATTTCCTTCTGCACCCCTCGCTTCGGTATCTGCATCCCGTTTTACAACAAATCTACCCTGCCCCATCTGTGTAACTACTGGCATACGGCGGCGGAAGAAGCTAGGGCATGGAGGTGGGTGATGGCGTTCGGGGCTCTAGCTAACCGCAAGGTCGGCCAGAACTTCCTCTACGATCACCAATACCTTCTCGAAGACCTTGACATTCGTATCAGGAACTTGCAAGATGATACGTCTATTTTGCAGCATAGTCTACAGCCTGAGTTGCCGAAGGCTCTTGGAACCTTAGCTAGCCTCTACCTAAACGAGCCTAGCTGGAAGTTCATGAGAGAGTCGAGCAAGGACGACAACAAGGCCGATGAATAGGAGCAGCCATGCCGATAGTGACTATGCAGCCAGGGGTCATACCCGAAGGGCTGACAGCCTACCAAACCTACCAAGTCTATAACTGCCTCGACAGCGCAATCACCGCGCAGTTACTCCCCATCATGCTCAGCATGGCAAACGAGAACCACCTACGGACCTATGCTCGGGAACGGCGGGTTGCCTCCCTATGTCTTGAAATGTCTCGTAAGGGATTTCCGACCAACGAGATGGCTGTGCTTGAGTTGGTCAGCCAGCTTGATCGCGAAGCCAGTAAGGCCAAGGACGCGCTTCACCTGTTCTGCGTAGCGGTCTGGCACCCGCTCCTTAACCCTAACTCCTGGCAGCAAGTAGAGGCCTTCTTTTATGATTACCTTCTCCTACCACCAGTCTGGCAATATGACCATAAGACTAAGCAGCGTAAACGGGGGACCAACCGAGACGCACTGGAAAAGCTTCGAGACGCTTACCCTTCTGCTCGCCCGTTCGTTAATGCCATCCTGTCCTACCGGGAAGCTGTCAAGCTGGCTGGAGTATTTAAGAAGGGTCTTGAGCCCAGGTCCAAACGGCTCCGTTGTCAATTTAGTCCAACTGGAACTGACACCGGACGACTCAGCTCGCAGACCAACCCTTTTGGTCGAGGCACGAATGCGCAGAACCTCAACGATAGGGTCCGCCGAGTCGTGGAAGCCCCTCCCGGATTTCTCATTGCATACCCCGATCTCAAGACGGCTGAGTCCTATGCAGTTGGCTACCTTAGCCGTAGCCCTCGCTACATTGCTGCCTGTAGTAGTGATCTTCATACTACTGTCGCTCGGCTTGTGTGGTCCGGTCTCAAAGATGTAAACGCGTATTTCTACAGGGATATGACTTATCGAGATATGGCAAAGCGAGGTGGTCATGGAACGAATTACTATGGCACTGCTAAGACAATGGCTATGTTCCTCAAGGTCGAAACGGCACTCATCGCAGCGTTCCAAGAGAGCTACTTCGGTGCCTTCCCTGAGATTGCCGAATGGCAACTTGAGGTCATTGCACAAATTCAAAGCACTGGTAGGTTGGTCACACCCCTGGGCCGCGAACGACAATTCTGGGGGAGGCCAGACGACTCCGTCACTCACCGAGCTGCTATTGCCCACGGACCACAATCCCTCGTCGCCGACATAATGAACGAGGGACTTTGTCAAGTCCAAGAATACCTCATGAAGGAGTGTGACTATGCCAGAATTATGGCCCATAACGATGCTGGCCTCATCGCACAGGTTCACGACGCGGGTGCTTTCCTTATACCTCTTGGGGGAGCAGAAGAAATACTGGCGGCTATACTTGAGCATATTGTATTCCCCGTGGACTTCGGGAGCCAGGGCGTCATGGCAATACCTGCCGAAATGTCCATCGGCCTAAACTGGGGCAAGGAGAAAAATAATAACCCCGCTGGACTTAGAGCCTGGAAGCCGGGTGATGGCATCCTCCTCGGAGCGTAGATGCCCGGACCTGATCACGGCGTTTAAGGAGTATGCAATACCCTTTAATGCTGGAAGTGCATTCGTGGAGACGGGTGCGCTATGGATGACCTCGACCGCCGCAACAAGGCAAGTGGGGAGTAAGCTGCGGGGGCAGCTTACAACGCCTAATCTCTACTTTATGCTGGTGAGCGGTCCCGGAGCGGGGAAGAGCCAGACGGTCAAAGCCGTCAAAAGTGTGCTCCTCCCCGCTACCGGTTTCAGCTTTGTTCCGCAAAGTGTCACCCGAGCCGGGTTGCAGGACTATATGCAGGAGAACCTTAAGACAAGGAGAGCCCCGGATGGAGCGCTGCTTCCCTCGAATGAGTGCATTGCACTTTCAGATGAAATCCAAGGCATCTTGCCTGAGCATGACATTGGACACCTCACATTCTACAATGAGCTTTACGACACTCTATCTACTTATCAGGCTGTCACACGAAGCAACGGGACAGTGCGGTTGGAGTCGCCCTACTGCTCTATTATTACCGGAGTCCAGCCCGCTTTTCTCGCCATGACAATTCCCGAGCAAGCATGGGGCATGGGCTTTATGAGCCGGACCATCATGATCTTTGACCAGGCCAAGGTAAGGACGAGCGCCTTCGACTACGAGGACGTAGACCATAAGCTGAAGGCAGATATTATAGCTGACCTAAAGCAGATCAGAACGCTGTATGGGTATTTCAAATGGGAGAAGGGGGCCAAGGCTCTCTACGAGGAGTGGTGGGTCAAGAATGGTGGGCCACCTGTCCCGCAGAACAAACGTCTGGCAATGGGGTATAATGCTCGACGCGACCTTCACTTCTTCAAACTCGCTATGGCTTTTAGCCTAAGCAGGGGCAATGATCTTCTCGTCACCATAAACGACGCTAGCCGGGCCGTAGAGTATCTAGTCCGAAGTGAGGACCGTATGCGCCATATCTTCAATGAAATGGCTTCTACGGGCGCTGTGGCGGCCTATGGGGACGTTATAGACGCCGTTCGTATCCGCGCCGCAGACGGTGGGCATATGCCCGAGGCCGACCTTATTCATATGCTAATGGACAGGTTCCAACCCACGCAGATCAATGCTCTGATCGACAACTTACTATCGAGCCAAGTCCTAGGTATCAAGCCAGGGACGATCGTCGGGGCGGGGCTGCGGTCGTTTGTGCCGGGCCTGAAGATGGGAAGCATCTTGTGAGGTTAAGGAACCGATTGTAACACAAACCCAAATTGGGTTTGTAACACAAACGATTATTCAGGCCACTTCATTTCGAGCGCTTGTCGTGCCTCGATCTGACTCTTCGCACCATACCGGCTGAGAATGTCGGAGCCTTCTTCCCGACTCCTAATCGCCATCGAGGACTTCATCACGCTGTCCAGCGGAATGTGCATGGCAATCGTGCGGTGGATGATACGTTGAGCCTCGTCGCGGTCCCCATCGCTGATCGCGTTGTAGTAACCCCGGCCCAGCCCGCTGATTGCCGACTTCATCTTCTCCTCGTGACGGTAGAGGACCTGGCTAGCTTCCTGAGCCCTAGCAATCTCCAAGCTGTTCATGCCGACACCTTGCAGCATCTTGCCGACGAAGCCTACGTTCTCTCCCTCGATCATGGGATAGCCGGTGCTCATGGACTCAACGTAGTCACCGCTGATTACGCTCATCGCCCGCACCCAGGCGCGTGGGGTTGCTGCTTGCTGAAGCATGGCCCGCACGTTCTCGTCCTGCATGGGGTTGTTACCAGTGGCTTCACTATACTCCCAGGCCTTGCCCACGGTCTTACCCAGCATCGTGGCGCGTTGCATGATCGCGAAGCTGAACAGGCTTGCAGTCTCATTACGAACGTCGGTGCCGGGCAGGGTCGAACTTGCCTGCAAGCTCACACCAAGGAACGCTGGCAGCCCGAAGTAAAGCGGGTCAGCCAAATGGCTCCCGAAGTTCCTCTGCATATACAGGTAGCTGCTATTCGCTTCGTTCTCCCAATTCCCAAGCCCGTCAGCCATAGCAATAAGGGGAGTAGCACCAAGCCCACCGAGCGCTACAGCACTACCCCCCGCCCAAACCAGCGGGCCGAAGTTCCCGTGGTTCAGTGCCTGATCGGCGTATTGATACATATTGCCCATGAAGTGCATTTGCCAGTTTTTGAACAGGCCGAACATACTCCCGACCGGGCCTGTGAACAGGTTGCTCCGGTCTACAGTATGGTAGTTGAACATGGTCGTCTCGTTGCTCTTCACGGCAAATCTGTAAAGGGCGTCCCCTTCTAGTCCGAAGAACTCCTTACCTATCTTGATACCTGCGTTGAAGGCAACCAGTCGGCTCAGGCTTTCCGAAGTCTCGGCCATGACTGTGCTGGCCTTGCGAATGAAGCTCGGCAGCCCACCCTGCTTCCATGCCTCGGTTAGCGTGTGCCGAGCCTTACTAGTCCCGCCGCTCCACTCTTCCACGATCTGGCTGGAGAACACCCCGTCCTGCAACGCCTGTTCTTGGAACGCCTTAAGCTCTGCTGTCGGGTTCCGAGCCATCCGCACAGCTTCAGACAAAACCTTAATCGGCTCGACCCATGCCGACATACCCCTGGGCCTACCGTCATGCCCAATGACAGGAGTGAACTGCATCATCTTTGCTGCGGCTTCGATCGGCATTTGAGCCATGTGCATGATGTGAGGCGCAACGGTTTGAAGCGGGCTCAGCAGACTCAGCACCGCGTGGCTCGGGTTAAGCCACCCCAGCGTCATGCCAAACATTCCCTCGTTAATGGCTGCGGAAATTTTTGTCGCGGGCCTGGCACCTCCACTTGTGCCTAAAACACCCTGAAGTGTTTTGTCCAGAAAATTTGCTGACGTTCCGGCGATGCCTAGATACTGCCGCTCCTTGTTAGCTAGGTCCGTTGCCAGCTTAGGGCTATGCTTAAGCAGATCAGGTATCACATTCCCAAACCGGCTGCGGTAGGCTTGCTGTCCAGCGAACTTGGTAAGCGTCCCGATATGCCCTGTATAGGCATTGCCCAAATCGTCCAGCGTATATTGCTTAAGGTCGGCTGAGGTCTGCCCTCCCTTGCGCTTTTGCAACGCCTTGCTGGTGATCGGTATGCCCGGTCCCTTGCCTGTCGTCCCCTTGATAATGGCCAGGCGCTTCATGGCCCGAGTCAGTATCTTAACGTCGGTCGGGTTCTTCTCGAGGTTCCGGCTCACCTGCGCTTGCAGCTCGGCAAGCATTTCTTCAGTCTCACCGGGAAGCGTCCTTACCTTTGCTGCGTCCTTAACCGCCCAGGTTTCACCTTCCTTGGCAGCCTCCTCGATGGCGGTCTGCGCGTTCAGGTTAGCTTCACGCCCGTTCTTCCCGAAGGCTGTGTGCTTGAGTTCCCCCGTCGCAGCATCGGTTACAGTGACGAACACATCGCCCTGTGCATTCTTAGGTATGCCCAGGTGGTTCTTAAGCCAGACCACATCGGCATGGCCAGCCTCATCAAGCACAGGAATAATCTGCCCGAGCAAGTCTTGGTTGACGCTACGCAGCCGCTCTGCTAGGTCACGCCCTGCCGGGCTCAGTGTCCCTTCCTTCACGGCAGCATTAAGCGCCTCGGGGCTGGCCAAGTCGTTCTGTGCTAGGTGCTGAATAAGGTTCGCATCGGCATCAGTTGCCGCACCCTGCATCTGCTCCCACGGCAGGTGGCCCATGAAACCAGACTCGGTCTTCACGTTCTTACCCCGCAGGGCTTCCGACGACGTTCCTTCGATCGTCCTCTTGCCATGCACGATCTGTTCCGTCAGCCTCTTCGCGTGGTCTTGGCTCGCCTTGAGCATGATGAACAATTTATTATAGTGCTGGTCCTGCTTTTGCAGGAAGGTAGTCGGCTTGAGCAGCACCGACAGATACTCGCTAAGATGCTGTATCTGGCCGGAGTCACCTAGATTAAACTTCTGGTCAAGCAAGCCCTTAGTTTCAGCCTTAGCAGCACCGAGCTTCTCGGCGATGTATTTCGTCCTCTTGTTGTCGTTCTTAATCTTGGCAGCCGCTTCAAAGTCCGTGTCAGGCAGAGCTTCAATCAAGTCGTCAAAGACCTTGTTAAACATATTGTCGCCATGCACAGGCTGGAAGGCCCGGTGATACTTTGCCCACTTGGCTGTGACGAGGTCGCTTAGCCCCTGAGCCTCTGGCTCAATACGACCTGGGAAAGCGGTCCTGCCAGCTAAGAACGTGTCGCCAGGCTTGACTACAACGCCGTCTCCGAACGCCTTGCCCTCGCCCTCGATCATCTTATGGAACTGGAGGAAGGGTCCGTCCTTCTCCTGAACCATCCAAGTCTTGCCGACCTTCTGCATCTTCTGCATACTGAGTATACCGGCGAAGGCTCTTGCCCCCTCCTCATCCACGATCTTAATAACCCTCGGGTTCTCGAACGTCGCAGCAACCTCGCGACTAGTGCGTAGCCCCTCCGGCAGGGTGGCCAGCAGCTCGCCCCGCTCACCGGGATTAAGATACTTGCTCGGCCCGTTCTCGACACTGTTCTCCCAGAAGTATTGCTTCGAGTATCCGGTTCCCTTGGGGGCAACATCAGCAGCCGGGTCAATGGCAAGTGCGTCCAGGTCGCCTTCCTCATACCAGCGTCCCTTGTCCGGCTTAAACGCGCTGTTGAGTCCGGCCCTCTGCTCGGGTGATACGCCTGGAATTTCCCCAACGTAGTCGAGCGGCTTGTCCTTCCGAACCCCTGAGTAACCGGGGTTGCCTTGGAACACCTCACGCTCAAGCCTTGCCGCCAGCTCCTCGGGGTCAATGTTCTGCACCCCTGCGCCGTTGTTAATCGCATCGAGCTTATAGGTTGCTGAGTCATACAGCTTGGTGCCCTCGATGATTTCCCGGCCAGGTGTCTTTGGTCCGAACTTACTCAGTGCGCCGAAGGCACCACCCAAGCCAGCCGTAAGCGCAACGTCAGTCGCCACGTTCTGGAACTGAGTGTCGAAGGTCTCTGGGAAGAAGGCTGCACCACTAGCGAGCCGGGCAGCTTCAACAGGAGCGTTGACGATGAGTTCGCGGGCAGCGCCTCGTGCGATCGGGCTAGTCGCAGCCTCCATCCCTAGTCGGCCGACAGCTCCCTCGGTCAGTGCGCCAACCCTTGCAGCCAGCATTGGCGACCTAGCAATCATAGCCTCAGTGCCAAGATACGGCACAGCGAAGCCGATCATTTCGCTGGCAAGCCCGCTCCACGGGTTAGCTGTTCGGAAGGCCTCGGCTGTATCCCAAGGCTGCGCGCCGAACAGCTCAGGAATACTCGAGAGCGCCGATGCGCCAAAACCGAGCACGTAGTTTGGCGGGCCAGTTTCTTCGGCCTGAAAAGCCCGAGGCTCATAGGTGGTGGCTGCCCGAGGCTTGTATTTATATTCGGGCATTTACTCTTTCTCGGTGATAGAGGAGCTGCTATACGGTCCCTTGGTTGAGGTGCGACGAGTGACCTGCCTGTCACGAGCCCGGTTGGCAGACTGTGTAAGTAGAACGTCTGTATCAGGCGTCTTGACCGAAGTGACTCCAGTCCCTGGCATACCCGGCCTATCGCTGTAAACCTCCCGCGTATTCCCGCCGACCAGCCGATACATCTGCTGAGTCTCCATGAACTGTTGGACAAGGTTGCTCCGAATGTAGTTGTCGAACCTGTCCTGCTGGTCCTTAGTAATACTCTGTCCAGGCTCTGGCATACCGTCCTCGCCGACAATAACGCCGCCGACAGAACTCCAGCCTTCGCCACTTAGCTGAGCAACACGTTGCGGGCCGTTAGGCACCTGAGAGAGTTCCTTCTGCCAAGTGCCACCGTCCACGAGATCGTGCGCCGCCATCACTGCTGCCGTGGTTTGAATGTTCCCAGCACCATCGGTGTCGCCCTTGCTGATCGCGTCCTGATAGGCGAACGGCAGAAGCATCTTGAACTCAGCAACCTTGGTCGCTTGATCGAGCTGCTGCGCCGTGTTGGTAATACCTGACCTACGCTCAAGCACACCACCAGCCGAGGACAGCACGTTGTTAATCATGCTCGGGTCCATCAGCTCACTCGTGACAGTGATCTTACCGTCGGCTCCCTTCGTGCGATACCGGACTCGTCCGTTCTCATACACGGGCTCGAACTTCTCAGCATCACGATAAGCGTCGCCCCACTTCTGGGCTGCGAAGGTATTGCTCTGCGCGATGTTCTGATTGAGAATGCTTGCCGTGTTGGCTGCTTTCGTGCCCTCCCTGCTAGCCGCCTGAAGGTTAAACTGGCTCATGAGCCGATCGTGCTCTTCCAGCTTCTCGCGAACCTTCTCGCTACCAGCCATCGAACCGGCCAGCATAGCACCGCCCGCATTAGCCAGCAGGCTGCCAAGCCCTTGCCCGTCCCTGAAGTTCATGAAGGCCTGGCCGAGCCCTGCCCAATAGCTGGCCCGACGCATACGTAGCTGTTGCTTGTCCTGCTCTTCAGGCGTAGCACCAAACGGGTTCTTTGGAGTGGCCGCCGCAAAGGCTGCATCAGACGCTGCCATGTTAGCCTGCTCGAACGGCTTCGGCTCCGGCCGATCGGGATACTCAGGCGGCGTGTAAGTAAACTTCTGATCGGCCTGAATGTTGTCGATCATTTTCTGATGGAGGCCAAGGTTCGCATTGACCCCGCTGTAGTCCATCTGTATTGGGCCAGGCATACCACCGATCGAGTCAGCCGCACTACGGAAGGCTGTAACAGCCGGACCCTGTGGAGTAGCTTCGCCCGAGCCACCACCAGCCGCGCTAGGCCGAGCCGTTCCCTTCGGAGGTTGAACGTGGATATGGTCGCCCTCGTTGAGGACAAACATTCCGGGGTTGGCTGCTTTAACTTGAGCGTAGTAAGCATCCATCGACTGCCCCTTAGGAGGCACAAAGTCCTTCGCAAACGGGTGGCTGGGGTCGCCTTCCAGATGCCAGGAGTTTTCTTTACCACCAACTCTCCTGTTGGTTGCAACATCACGAAAGGCTGAGGTTGGATTACCACCAGCAGCATTGAAGGCAAAGGCTTGCGCTTGCGCTGGATAGTAAGGCTGTTCCGGGTCAGCCACATTTCCCGGAGCACGCTTGGGTTCACCCGGAGCAACCTCTGGCCTCGGGGCCAGCCGAGGCGCTGGTGTAAAGACAGCCGGTGCTGGCTTCGGGATAGCAAGCGGTCCTCGTCCAGGCGTAAACGCTGCCGGAGCCGGAACGGACAACGGGCTAGGGCCAGCCCCACCCTGCGCCATACGCTGGAAGACGGCAATAGCTTCCGCCTTCTGCCGACGTTCTGCCTCAGCCTTAAGCTGTGCTTGCCTTAATGCCTCGGCTGCCCATGCGTCATTCGCTGGGGGGCCAAGCACTGGCTGAAATGGACCCGCCATCGTTACCTCCTAGTAGGGTGCTACATCAGGGTTGACACTTCTGCGCTGATGGTTCTTCATATAGTCAGCGCCGAGGCCGGATTGAACGCCCATCTGGGGGGCCGCAGCCGCAGCACCTGGAAGCGTCGCCACGTTAGCTGGTGGGGTAACGCCAGGTGCGCCGCCCATACCGCCCGGTGGCCTCATGCCGCCACCCATGCCAGCAGCACCCCAATTATTCATGCGTTCGCCAGCGCCGAAGCCCATCGGGTGGCCTCCATGAACGGGCTGCCCACCAGCCTGTCGCCAGTCCCGAAACTGCTGACGCATATCGTGTCGGCCCATAGTCGGGTCGAATGTCAGCTCCCCGCCTGTGCGAGCGCCTAGCCGATCAGCAAACTCCTGCATTCGCCGGGCCTGTATTTCGGCCATCATTGCACGAGGGTCTACACCACCACCCATGCCAAGCTGACCCTGTTGAGCCTGTTGAACCTGCTGTGCAACCGCAGCCTGTTGCAGGATTGAGTTATAGTCGGGCACTCCCGGCTCAATACCCGGAGCGGCAGCAGCCGTCGTTGTAGCCACCCCAGGTTGAAGTGCGCCATACGGGTTGAGCTGTGCCAAAGGGTTTGCCCCTCCGCCCTGTCGTGCAGCTTGCAATGCCGCCATAGCCTGTGCAATGTCCATAACTTCCTCCTATGCGGCTGCTGGCTTAGGACCAAGCAAGCTGCCAAGTAGACTACCACCTAGAGTGGCTCCGCCGCCCGTTGGCAAGCTCGCTGCTGCCATTGCCAAGCCGCCGAGTCCAGCGACGACGTTACCCATACCACCAGTCTTCTCGGTGGTGGTGCTTGTTCCCTGCATATTGGTATTGCCGTAGCCCTGGGTCATGTTGCCGAGGATGTTACCAGCAACATCATAACCCATGAACGGACGAGTCATGTCGTATTGGAACTGCTTGAGCGCGTTGTCGATCTCAAGCTGACGGTTGCCAAGGTCAGCAATGCTAGCCTTCTGGCTGAAGTCGGTCTGCCCGCCCAGCGTGTCCATGATAGACCCGGCCAGCTCCGGTGCCATTTGCCAACGCTGGTTCATGATCTGCCCCTCGCCGAGGCCACGGTCGGTGCTGAGCCCGTAGCCCTGCAATATCCGGTCCTGCTGACCCTTGAAGTCCTCGTAAGCTAGGGCAGCGGCGACCCGCTGTGCCGACTCTCCAGCATCTGCGATCGCCATGAGCGGCATTGTCTGCTGACTTCGAGTTCCCCCATATGCCCCGCTCTCGATGCCAGCAGACTGCAAGCCAGGTAGAATGTTCTGTGTAAGCTGCTGCATATACGGGTGGATAGCAGCATCCACAGCCCCCTGCATACCGAGGGGATTGGTGCTGCCAAAGCTCTGCATACCTGAGGATAGCAATGGGCTGTCCCCGAAATTGACCCCCTGCTGGCTCTGTGCAAACACATCTTGAAGCTGTGGTATAAGGCTTCCAGCCGTGCCGGCAGCATCGGCATAAATCCCTGGCATACGGTTCTGATAGTCACCAGCTTGGGCGAGGAAATCACCAGAATAGTTAACGTCTTGAATATCCGCGAGGCCACGCTCGACGCCGGAGGCGATCGTATTGTAGCCAGGCATAACTAGGTCAAGAGGCTTTGCTTCCGTTGTCTGCTGGGTTTTCGTCTTGGTTTTCTTCTTGCTGCCCATGACTATTCTCCGAATACGTCAGTATCCAGCCTTCCACGCTGGCACCGCTAAGTTCCAAAGTCCTCTTAAATCGCTCCGAATATACCACAGTCGTCACACACTCACACCCCAATTCTTGTGCATAGTCCCAAAGTTTGGCCAGCACCTTACGCAACGAGGGGGCATAATGACCTGCTCCACGCATAATCTCCAGGCGTTTAACCCCATTATCGCTGATTACTTCGGCTAAACAGCTACCTGGCCCCGGATGAAGGCGGAACAGCAGCATTTCGCCCGAACGTAGTGCAGCATCCACCTTCACAAGCGGTATGCGCTCAATGAGCGGTTGAGTCTCGTCTGCGTTTAGCAGATAACCGAGGTCTTCTGCCGTATGCTCGCCGGGAGGGACTAGTTCAAGGGTGCTCAAGTTTAGTTACCCTTTCTTCCAGGGCCTTAATGCGCTGCATCAGGGGTGACTCTACTTCAGGGGAAGGTGGAATTGGCGGCCGCTCGAATTGTTCCACCTCTCCCGTGGTAATGTTCAGTCGAGTCGAGTTAGGTTTGTAGGTATCAGGCACTTCTTTCTCGTGCGGGAAGCTCTGCACCGTAGCCCTGTTCGTCGTAATGATCTCGCAGTTACCAGCCGCGTCAAAATAGGCCCACCTCACCGCTTGCCTCCTTGAATAACAATCACTGGGTCGCGTATCCACAGCTGCTTGGCATCTGAGGCGCTCGGCATCACGATCGACTGTGCGCGCACACGGGCCATGACCTGACCTGTGGTCGTATTAACCAAGTGGCAGAAGCTAATCGGCAGGAAGCTATAAGTATCTGCACCGCTTGACCGGGTGCCACACCTGATGCTCTGCCGTGTCACCCAGGTTGAACCACCATTCTCGCTCGTGTCAAGGTAGAGTATGCAGCCAGCATCGGACTCGCTCGAGCCGTCCATCCAGCCGTAGAAAATGATCAGGCCCGTTCCGTAGGTAGCGTCTCCAATGATCGTGTTCGTGCTGGTCATAACGGTGAACAGCGCATTTGTATCGTCAACGAACGCATCGGAGCCTTCGGTGACTGCCGGGCTCGTTACGGACCCACCAGCAATCTTGAGCGTTCCTACTTCGGCTGTGCCGATCTTCGCGCTGATGATTGCCGCGTCAGCTATCTTCGCTGTGATGACCGCAGCATTTTGGATTAAGGCGCTTGTAATTGCTGCGTTAGCAATCAGCGCCGTAGAGATCTGAGCGGTGCCAATATCCGCGGTCAGAATACTTCCGTTGATAATCTCCGCGGAGCCGATCGAGGCGTCGGCAATCTGCGCCGAGCCAATCTGTGCGGTGCCAATATCAGCAGACGTGATGCTTGCATCAGCAATCTGTGCGCTACCGATCGCCGCGTTCTGGATTTGTGCGCTGCCAACAGCAAGATAAGCTATCTTAGCTGTCGTCACGGAGAGGTCAGCAATGAGAGCAGTATTAACCGCAAGCAGCTGTATCTTAGCGGTGCCGACAGCCAGGTTTGCAATCTGCGCGTAGTCAACCGCGAGCAGCTGTATCTTGGCCCGTTCGACCGCGAGGTCTGCAATCTTGGCCGAGTCTACCGCCAGGTTTGCGATCTTCGCATTGTTAACAGCGAGGTCACTAATCTTGGCTGTGCTGACCTCCAGGTTCCCAATCTTCGCGTTGACAATCGCAGCATCTGCAACTTTAAGCGTCACGATTGCTGCGTCCATGATCTTCGCGGTGAGCACGCTCAGATCTTGTATCTTCGCCGAGCCGATTGCTAGGTCGAAAATCTTCCCTGTTGATACGCTTGGCGACTGGAGATTAAACTCGGCAATCGCATTCGCAGCAACCTTGGCCGTTTCGATTGCTGCGTCGGCAATCATCTGCGTGTCGATGAACACAATGTCAGGAGCGGTTGGAAGCTCGCCGAGATTGTTACCTTGGAATATCCAGGTCTGGTCCCACCACAACGGACTCATCGGAGGCGGCACGTTACCAGTAACTGGCGGAAGCACAGGCGGTTCTGGCTCCGGTGTCGGGTCAATACCGCTAGTGCCTTCACCCGCTGCAACTACATCTGTGCTGCCTTCGCCTAACCAACCGATTGCAGCCGCAGCCCAATCCTGCCAGCGCTCATACATTTCTGGCATTGGCACAGGCATTAGTTCGTCGCCCTTTTTTGACCCTCGACAATCCCGAACAGGGCGAAACCTTGCAAATCCAGCTCCCATTCGTCGGCGTATGACTCGAACTCGATCTTATGATAAACCCCGCTCAGGTGCTGTTCAATCACAATCGTTCTCTGGTCCATATCGAACTCATGCCAGGGCGTGAAGTCATACGGCCCCTCTGGGTTCTGCGCCGCACCTACCCTGAACTGCACGTTCATCGCCTTATGAGCGAAGATTTCCACTTCGTCCACAATGGCTCCAACGTGTATCGCGTTATTATCCCTGTTGATCAGGAGCCCACGCGACGAGAGGTCGAGGGGCGCGTGAGCATACTCGTTATATTCGTAATAGTCGAGGTCGCCATCCAGTTGGCCACTAAGAGGACGGTCGAATAAGACCCTCGATGCCGCTGACTCATTCGGGGGAACGCGACTCCAGCCGCCGTGTCGTGGGTCATAACTCCATCCCTCATTGTTATCGAGGCTAGCTCCCATTGGGAAGCTAAACTCGAGACACCCCGTTATGTCGTTCTTGACTGTTACGATCTTGCCACCCTGAGCCCAGTTCACATTACTTTGCAGATAATCACGTAATGCTAACTCGTCAATATACTTGAACACCATGCCATCTGTCTGCCAAATCCCGTTCCGACCTACTCCGTATATGACCCTCCCATCAGCAACCACAGCGTGCTTACCGATAGCCCCGATACCTTCGAGCAGTTTACTCTGCCCAAAGTAGAGCGGGGCTCCCACCCAATTGACGCTGAACATTTGGTTCTCACCGAATACAGCAACGTCACGGCCATAATGACAACCAGCCTTAACAGGGGTGTCTAGTTCCTCGAGCGGCAACTCGCCCGCTAGGTTCTCGGGAGTGGAAATCCAGTCTTCGATGTTGTCAGCATCGGAGAACGATACGAGCCGATGATTGATGCCATGCCCGATCGCCAGAAGCTGGTTACGCTTCTTCAGGAACAATACGGCATTTGTAGGTGCGCCTGGAAGGGGAGCAAACGTGGAGTCGCTGTCTTTGTGGCGGAAGATACCAGCATCCTGTTGATTAACAAGCGTCCAGTCACCCCAATGGGTGAAGTCCCAGAAGGTCGGCTCGGTCGCTCCACTCTGGTCCCGCGTGAACGGCAAGCCAGTGGCGACTTGTTCGACTGAGGGGCCGAACCAGCGAACAATACGCCCGCCACTGGCCGCCCAAATCCACCTCTTACCGTCTGAGTTCTGATGCTGACTTATGCCGCGTAGGGGGTCAGCACCGGCGTCAAAGACAGGTGAATTTGGAACTCGACGAGTGATCTTGCCTGTATGAAACCTGACATTCCCGCCCCGTTCCCACAGGACGGTCTGCATTGGATGGCGGTCAGGCCAGAGACCACTAGACACCAATTCAGGCTCTTGGATTAGGACCAGTGGTTGACGCCTGTTCATGCCCGCCCTTCCTCAAATCTCAAATGTATTACAAACCCAAGTTGGGTTTGTATTACAAGCTAAACGGCAGGGTAGCGTTCCGACACCATCTCCCGATGTGTCTCCCCCATGCTCAGGTCCATATCGCCAAATTCAATCTCAGGAATATACCGGCCCAAGATCGCTACGTCCTCCTGCCACAGTTGACTATAAAGCTGGAAGGCTTCGGTCTTCCGCAGCTTGATCGCTTGCTCGGCTCCGGCCTTGTGTTCAAGCACGTCAGGATAGCGGGTGCTCATCCAGCTTTCCACAACCACCGGGTCGTCGGTCTGATACCACAGCTCAACATCATAGCCGACTGCGTCAGACGGCATTGGCGTATCGAGCAAACACGCCATTCCCTCGACCCAGTAAAAAGTTGGCCCATTGTAATAGGGCAGCGTTCCTTCTTCCCGTCGCCGCAGCCGTTTGTAGTAAGGTGTGTTGGCCTCGATCGTCTTGAGCCGCACAGCCTTGATCTTCCCACAATCCGGGGGCAGGGTGAAGGAGCTGGCATTGGCCAGAATGGGGATGGTGGTGCGCCGCAGCGCCTCACGGAAATTGTATGCGCGGAGCAGGGAGCGAGAAGCATTGCTAATGCCTCGCATCAACCTTCCGTCGTAAGAGCTGCTGACGGCCAAGCCTTCACGCAGGTCCTGGAGAATGTCGCCGTAAGCCATCGCAGCCTCCTAAAGGGTGGGAGAGGAAGCCAATCGGAAGCCTCCCCTCCCATAGTCGTTAATCAGCCGGGAGGACTGGCTCTGCCGACAGGGCGTCGATGTTACGGATGCGGAAGTGGGTCAGGCCATGCCAAACCTCAAGTCCTGCTTCCGTCAGATACTCGTCCGCCTTGCCGTCCACTCCCTTGTCCTGACGGTCGGTCAGGTAGGTCGTGTCTTGCAGGTGGCGATACCTGAGGTTTTCGGTGTCGATGATCAGCAGATCATTGGCAATGCCCGGAGTTGCCGAGAACATCGGATGCTCCGTAATCACCAGCGTGCCGGCCGGAGTGAAGAACCTCCGAACGTCGATACCGTATTCCTTCTCGGCCGGTCCCCAACGATAATCGCCCTGATAGACGACCAACTTGGAGAGCAGGCTCTGAACGAACAGCGAGCCGAAGGCCAGCTTTTCCTTGCTGCCATAAGCGAAGATCTGCGGGAAGTATCCCAACAGCTCGCTCATGTTCAGCTTACCGCCAGCGTCCTTGTCGTTCGCCGGGTCGATAAAGCTGATGACCCCGCCGGTGAAGCGCAGGGGCTGCCCGCTCTCCATCGTCTCGAACTTGGAGCCATACCAGAAGGCACGTTCGATGCCGAGGCTGTGCTTGTGCATCGTGCGCTGACGATCGTTCTTGAACGGGTCGCCAGTCCGATACGTCGTGGTCTGCTGTGCAGTCCGGGTGATCTCCACGGGGTCGCGGAAAATCTGAGTGACGTTGGACTTTTTCGCCGGTGCTGTGCTGACGCCCACGGAGCGGGGTGCGCCTTCCCGATATGCCGAGCCGATGTAGATAAGCCGGACACCTGCCGCAGCCGCGGTAGCCGTTCCAGCCGGCGTTGCCGGTTCACCACGAGCACGCTCAACGGTGATGCTGGTATCGGAGACAACCGTGAGCACTCTCACGTTCTCCTTGCTCGCTTGCACCTGAAGCATATCGCCGGGCTTCAGGCGAACGCCGCCACTCACGAGCGTAACGGTATCGGTGCCGACAGTCGCGTCGAGGCCGGCGCCTCCCATCACGAACGTATACATGAACAGCGGTTCTTCCCACCATTGAAATTCAGGTGAGGTCGTGCGCTCGCTCTTCATCATGCTGGTCAGAGCGAACAGGGGTGCGCCGTTGCGAGGGCTGAGCTTAAGGATGCCCTCCCGCCACGTTTTCGGGTTTTCGTCAGCTGAGAAATCAGCCGTTGACTTCATTCCTGGAAGGGCCATAACCCAAACTCCTAGGTAAATGTAGCTGCAATAAAGTTTCCAGCTTCCACGGGGGCAGCGCCCCGATTGCTGGAGTCAAGCATTGGTGCAGGAGCAGGTGGAGACCCCCCGTTCCCCGCAGGCTGGGCGCCGAAGCCAGCCGCTGGCGGTTGCCCGCCATTTGGTTTCGCACCTGGGACCATGCCAACATCAATCCCGAGGAGTTGGAGAGTCCGGTTTACCCGAGTCCCCAATGCGTTGCGGAAGTCCTCGTTCCAAGGCGCGCTCGGCATCTCCTGAGCCATCTTCTGCATTTCAGCTTCAATGGCGGTTCGGAAGAGTGGATTGCGGTGTGCAGGGAAGGCTTTGTAGTAGTCCTCCTCCTGCCCTTGGGCCGTGGACGCCTGCCGTGTCGATTGATCGTATCCCTGAAGTCGGTGATCGACAATCGGCACCACTCTCTGCAAGACGTGATTTACAGCGGCTGTAGCGATCGAGCTAACGAGGACATTCATCCCCTGCTTGCTTACCCGTTCGTCCTCTGCAAATACGGCTCCATAGAGAGCATCCGGCACCGTGAGATGGACTTGCTCGATTGGCACTCCACCGGACGGTTGGGGCTGTTGCCCCGCCGACGGCTGCTGTTGCTGGCCACGAAGCACTTCAAGCAATTGCTCGTTTTGCTGTCGTAGACCCGCGAGGCTCGCAAGCTGCAAACGCTCTTCAGCAGTTAGTCGGGTTTCCGCAGGGGCAGGCTCCTCAGCAGCTGGCTGTTTTCCAGGGGCCGGAGTTTCGGGAGCCGCACTTGCGGGTTTCTGCTCTGTTACAGGCTGCGAAGCTGAAGCGCCAGGGACAGGAGGTTGTTCCTGCGGAACCGCTTCAGGCTCCTTTGCAGCAGGCGCTGGAGTTGGGGGAGCAGTCCCCGGTTCCGCACCACCATCTGGCTTCGTTCCAGAACCCTGGTCACCAGCTGGCTTTGAGGTGACAGGCGCTTCGGGAGCGTCCTGTCCAAAGAGTGTGCTCATAATGAAGTCATTATCGACGCCTGGAGAGTCGTCGCCAGAAGGAGGCCCTGCGGGTGAGGCGGGCATCTCAGCTACGGGAGCGCTAAAGGTTTCGTCAGCCATTTACAAATTCTCCTGCTCTCGGTTGCGACGAAGTGCTGCCTTCGCCTAGTGGGTCAGCTATATTTAACACCAGTTCACGGAAATCGTCAATCGCCTTTATATTGCCTTGAAGTTGTGAAGCTGTATTTACTCCCTGCGGGGTCGCCAAACTAACGTTATTCAGCATGATCGCGGCGTTCTGTCTGTAGAACGCTATCATACTCCAGAAAACACCAAACCCTTTGTGAGGGGTTAGGAGTGTCCTAAGCTCGGCAAAATCCTCCGGCGAAATTTCGTCAGGGTTACGCAATCCTTGGCTCGCCAGCCATTGGGCCGTTGCTGCTCGTCTAATCTGCCCGTCGTCACTCATGTTCTGCTCCTACATTTGTGGCTGCATTTGGGGTGGTGGCAACATTGCCGGAGGTGGACCGGCTGGCATACCAGGTCCAATCGGCATTTGCCCCTCTGGAGGCTGACCCGGTGCAAACGGACCAGCTGCCTGAGGTGGTGGGGGTGGAGGAGGCGGCTTTTTGAAGCTACTGATATTCTTCGCTCCACCAAGTTCTGCAACGTGCTCAAAGATTTTGTCAATACTGTAGGCTTGCCGAAGCTCGGGGTCTTGAGCCACGCCGAACATGATCTCTTTCCAGACCTCAAGCAGAGCCGTCTTGTCATACGGCAAGCTGCCATCGCTCGTCTGATAATTAAAGGTGCCGACGATCATATCTGGACTCAGCAACGTGGACTCCGGTCCCTCGTCGCCGCTCATCTCGACCCACATTTCCTCAGGCATGAACTGTTGAATGTTCATAATCATCTGATTGCAAATGTCCATCATCCCCTGGCTGCTAATTCTAATAGCAAGCTGCGAAAGTCGGGAAGCACCTGCCTGCATTGATATGCGAGCCTCCGTTGCGCTCCGCCGACCTCCTTGATTGACACCTCGTAGGTTATCGTTGACCCCAGTCGCTGTATCTGCAAGGAGCCGCATGAGGTTAATATCATTTACGTGTCCCTGAGTTACGTCTACCGTGACCAGCTGCTTGATTGCCTCGTCAACCGGAGTGCCGATCGCCGTCTGCTTGAGCCGGATGGCCTTACCCGGTGCGGGCTGGCGCAAATCCTGCATCTCGACTCGGAAGGGGTCCACGATAAACTGGTTATTGATGGTTGTGCGAACATTCTCCATGCGAGAATTGACCAACCAGGAGATAATGTCTTGGAAAGGGTTGATAAAGTCAGCAAGTGCGATCGAACCGAACTCGTGGCCGAAGCTCGTCGGCTCAGTAACCGCTACAGGGTGCTTATCGTGGACCATATTCAGCTCTTGGGCCTGAATAATCTGGTCTTTTACCCATGTGAACTTCCAGATCGCACTCGTATCGCTATCTCCGAGGTCCCAATCCTTCGGAACAAGCCTCACTGTGCCTTCTCTGATCGGCAGGAAGCCTACAACATCTTGTCCAGATGGCCGAAGCAATTCGTTATTCAGCCCAATTCTAGCGCGCCGATTACTGATCGCGGGCATTTCTCCCCGATCGAGCCCGGCATCCTTCACTTTATCCGCTGCTTCCTTCACCCATTTGAACTGGCCCTGCTTTTCTTTGTCCATCAGGACCATTTTGCTCTGAGTTGTCGTCCAGAAAACAAAATCACCCTTCGAATTCACCTCGTGCATCGGCACACGCGGGTCAGGGAAGAAACAATAGGGGTCGATCGGCATGAGCTTGTTGCCCGCATACTTCAGCCCCTTATTGACCTCTCGCTTCCCGTTCTCGATGTTAATAAGGCTGCCATGCTCTTCGCACCAGCCAATTCGCACAGCGCCGAAACCATAGTTAAGGCAATCCCAGATATACTGCCAGATCGCCTCGTATGCTTTGCTTGACTCCAGATTGCTCTGGATTGCCAGCTCCATGTAGCGAGCCTTGTCCGTGGTCGTGCCGCGAGTCGCCAGGAGCGGGAAAATTGGCCGACGCCCAGCCAGAACGGCGTAGATGAACGTTGCTGCCGCGTGGATTGTCGAGTAAGTGTAGGGGACTATGACCTGAATGGGCTCAGGCGCGGCACCCATGTTGTTATTCATCTCCTCGACAAGCTGCTTATAGTCAGGAGCCTTGATATACGCTTGGACTTTTTGCTCCTGCCACATCCACCTCGGGTGATGTTGGCTCATTGCGTTCTGGCTGTAGTCAAACATCTTGTTCAGCCGTTCACGGACCTTCAGCTCCTTAGCCGAGCCGGGCTTGAGCTTGTCAATTTCGCTCTCGGCCTCGGGAATTTGTTCCGGGCTGGGCAGGGACTGGAACATTCCAGTCTCGTTCATCGGTGCTACGGGCGAGTCAGCACCCATCCCGCCGAGAAGCGATTGCAGGTCCATGCCAGGTGCAACCGGGGGCAGCCCTCCAAGGGCCGGAGGACCATTGAGCTGGCCAAAGGGAGTTGCCATCAGTCAGTCTCCTATCCGTATCGACCGCTGCCGAGGCCCGGTTTTGGGGTGAATATCTGCAAGTTGCCTGGAGTATAAGGCGAAGCCCCCATCGGAGGCAAGGGGTCAAATTCGTCTTGGCCGATTATGCCCGCAGGGGCTGCTAATGCTTGCGTCTCGCCGAGCAGGGCAAACATCATCGCCGTCGCGTCAGCGTAATCCTTCTTGCCATTCGGGAAATCCATAAGCTGGTTCTCGAGGAGCGGGAAAGGCTTGATGTGCCTGACGTAGCCATTGGAGTATCGGGGCTGTAGAATGCCCGAAATCCTGTCATCCTTGTTCTTATCGCTTCCCTGGAAAATTGGGATGATGTTGAAGAAACGCTGACGCCGCGCCATTTCCTCCCTCATGAGGAAAACTAGCGCCTTTTGATACTGCTGCGTCTCAATCCCGTTCAGGTGCGTTTTGAAGTCAAATTGCAGCTTGAAATATTGCTCAATTAGCTGGCTAGGGGTTACTCCAAGCCCTCCCCATACGTCCAGCACCCAGAGCATCCCGTTCTCTTTTCTCCCGCCGACAGCGATTGCGGTGTGATCTCGCCCCGGTTGGTCACTAATCGCAGGGTCGCAAGCCATCGCCCGAATGACGAGGTCTTCGATCTTCGTCGGCTGGTAGAGAGTTATGTCCTTGAAGGCGAAAAGAGCGTCCTCCTCGACGCGGATGGTCGAGTCATATTCGCGGGCGAACTCAGCGAGCTTGCCATTCCGCCGAAATCGCTCCTTTTTGAACGTATATGCCCGCTCGCCCATTTTCTGCGGCCAGAGCATTCGGTCGTCGTCGAGTCGCGCCCCGAACCTGATGTGGTTAAACGTGATATCTCGCTGTAAAGTGATCAGCAAGCTCTCGGCGTGAAGCAACGTGCCGAGCACCGTGATCTGAAGCTCCTGCTGCGGAGTGCCTCCATCGAATACAACGTCCTGTTCCATCTCATTTCCAGCCGGGACTACATCCCCGTAAAACCAGTCGGAGACTTTCGTTCTCTGCTGTGCCGTTGCAACGCTCTCTTTATCTTCAACGTCATCGAGCGTGATGCGGTTTGGCCTCCTTGCATTATAGTTAAGACCGCGTATCTGGCTTCCCCGGCCACGAGCAAGTAGAATACCCCCGTTCTTAAGCTGTATTTCACTTGCCCCCCACTTCTCGCTATCAGATCGAGTAGGGACGACATTTCCGTAAGCAGCTCGGAGTAGCTCATTTGTTTCGAGTTGACGCTTGATATTACCGAGCTGCCGTTCCGCGTGGTCCTGGCTCTCAGAGATATAGACGCAGAAAATTGTCCCATCTGTGAGAAGTTCATAAAGGTTCCCAGCATTCTCGATAGTTGTCTTTGAAAATCCTCGCGGAATAATTTCAGCCGTATTAGGGCCTGAGACCATCATCATCTTGCCATGAGTGTCTAGCATAAACACGTTCAGCTCGGCACTTTCGGGGTCTCCAGGGTCCGCCAGATACTTAAATTCGTTCAGCAAGAACTCGTGAGCGTCCGGATACTCGTCCAGGAAGGCTACTTTGCGGGTCTTAAGCGCCAGCATCCCAAGGTGGAACGGCGGCATGGGAGTCGGGAACCACTCACGCAGGAAGAACCGGCAGAAAAATGCTGGGTCATGAGCACTTTTCTCCACAGCAACGTAGAGTAGCTTTTCGTTCGTGTCGCTCATACGTGCAACAGCACCGGGGTTATCATTCCGGGCCTCCATTGGTAGGCTTTTTCGATTTGTCTGAGGCCGAGTAAAGGCGGCGCAGAATATCCCCGAATATTCCGTGTGATGAGGACAGGCCAAGTTTCCTCAAGACCCAGAGCAGACCGGCTCGCGCCAAGATAGAGATCAATAAGTTTGTCGTCTCGGCCATCCTTCCAGTTCAGCTTGACCTCAACCACTAACCCCCCACCAGTAAACTTGTCTACAAGCACCGAGTCAGGCTGACACATCGCGCAACGTGTCCGACCTGGCTGCGGATGAAGCTCCCTGAACCATGGCTCGACGTAGAGTTCGTAGCCGAGTTGCGGGTTCTCCTTGACCCATTTCCGCAGAGCCTTATAGACCTTGTTGTGATAGGCCAGGCCGCGAATAATCGACTTGTTCTTGCTGGCAGTATTCGCCGCCGTCCCAATGTTAAAGCCTGGAACAAGTTGCCATCCTTGAGTTGTTGCTAACACTAGTCTTCTTCCTCCCTGGGGGCAGGGAGCTGTCGGCGCACAGCAGATACATCAACGATGCGGTCTGCGTTCGTGCGTCGTGCTGACTCTGCCAAAGCTGCAATTTTGGTCGGGTCGAGTATATGCGTATGCTCGTGAGCCACCTTGCTCATGGGGCCGTTGCCAGACCGGTCCACACCGAGCTTCGCAGTGGCTATCAGGGCGTGATGGTCCATGTTTGGAATTTCCTCGGCGAGCTTCTCCAGCGCCGCGTGGCCAACAGTCCGGAGCCGCTCGGCAATTACCTCGACTACAGCGTTATTTGGTGCCCTGTAGTGGTTGATCAGTTCGATCATGCTCGGATTGTTCTTGAGCGTGCTGAGGTAGCTGAGGTCAAAGCCGGTCAAATCGGCCACAGTGCCCTCTGGCATACCCGCCGCGAGCAGGCGCGCAACCGAGTGATGCCTGGCCCGAAGACTGGCTACATCCTTCTCGTCGCTTTTCTGCGTAGTTTCGAGGTTTCCGCACGCCGACAAATACTCCGCGATGTGCTCCGGCTGCAGGACCTCCTCGACCGTCACGGTGACAGCCGGAATTTTGTGTCCGAGCGCGTTATTCAGCTCGGCCGCAACCTCGTCTGTCATGAGGTCTATATTGCTCGCTGCGTTGTCCATCTGCTCTTTCCTAACTAAGCACCCAGGCCGAACCATTCCACACTTTGACTGGCTTGGCAACCCACGCCGACCCGTTCCAAACCTTCGCAGGTTTCTCGACCCACGCGCTGCCGTTCCAGACCTTCATGTTGCCGCCGGTTGCAGCAGGTTTCAGAGCAAGCGAAATTGCTGCCCACGACCCCGCCGCACCTGTGTTGCCGCCGCCGAAAGCAGCCGGATTGAACGCACCCGAAACCCAGCCAGCATGGACACCGGCGGCGCAGTTAGCCTGTGACGGGTCTTGCGACTGAAAAGAATTGGCTCCTGCCCCGGTGATATTAGCCGGGGCGGTCATGAGCGTGTGGGCAGTAGAGGCACAGGCTCCACCCGCGACATAAATCACAGCACCTGCGGTAACCGGCGTAACCGAGGGCGGGTCCGTAGCGGTCGCGCCAACGCCACTCGCAGTTTGGGGCGAGCCGGTATCAAGAGTTTGAACGCCCCTGAAAACGTGAACGGTAAAGGATGAGCCACCAGCCGCAACGCCGGACGCTGGCATGGTGAAGCTGGTGTCTGGGGTAGTCCCCATGAACTTGTAAAAGACGATCAGGTTGGTGTCTTGGGTCGCGCCGTTGGAGTAGACGTTCGGAACGAGAACCGAGTAGCCCGCTGGCGTAGTCTGCGCAAGGTTGGCGGTGTGGCGGCGGCAAGAGGCGACAATCACTATGTCGCCCGACAGCAGAGTTGGCGTAATTCCTGCCGAGTTCAGCAGCGACGCGAAACTATAGGTAGTATCACCTGTGCCACCATTGGCCGCGCCCGCGCCGATGAAGCTAATAGCCATCAGTTAGTATCCACCCAGAGATCATTTACGGCTGGTGAGCCCGGAGCAGCAGTGCCAACGCTGACCTTAACCGGAAGTCGCCGCTCGATCTCGTCATAAACTGCGTGCTTGGTAGGTGCTTCATTCTTGGCTGCCCACGCGCTGCCATAAGGTTCAGTGATAAGTTGAATTTGTCCCGAGAAGATCGCGTTCACTGTCCCTGTCGGGATATGCATGACCATCGAGCCATTTTTATTCCCGAGGACTACATCGTATGCTGAGCCAGCACCGTAGATCATCACGCCTGTTCCGGCGTTGTGGTAGATTTTCGCCTCTGATGTAACTGCGCCGGGGAATGCGCTGGTGCCGGATAGAGTAATAACTCCGCTCACATTTCCACCACTCAGCGGTAGATAACCGGCTAGCTGCGAAACCATTGCTACCGCAGCGCCGCCAATGTCGATAGTCTTTCCAGCGACAACATGAATACCTGTCGCATTCATGATTACCCAGTCTTCGAAGTGCGACTGAACATTGCCGCCTCCGGTTATGCCGCAGAACATAAGGCAAGTAGTAGGATGAGCAAATATACGGTTTCCAGCACCCCAAGTTGTGCTATATCCATACTCCATTCCGTAAGTAACGTCCCAGGCATTATTGTATGTATAACAGCCGGGGTTACGGCTAGTGGTGCTGGCAAGGTTAGAGCCGTTGCCGTTAACGCCTCCCATCCCCGAAAGCATACCAGTAGTATCTAACTTCGCCTTCGTGGCTCCGCCAGTGTAGAAGTTGAGCAGATTGGCGTTGGCATAGAGCAGGAAGTTGGCAGACGCATCGCGAGCAGTGATGTTGATGCTCGCGTTTACGCCCTGTGTGCCAACAGCACCGTCCACCATTAGTCCATTCGAGTTAATGGTGGCTAAGGTTACGCCAGCAAGGCTCCGGAAACCGTGGGCATCTGCATCGAACCAGAAGCCATTGTGCGAGGCGACCAAGCCAGCGCGCTTGGCCATCACTCCACCACCGAGCGCCGTGTGGTAGTTTGTCCAGTGGTAATAATTGGTGCAGTAAATGTCGATCTGGCTATCTGCTGGAGTGCCACTTTGAGGACCAAAGGCATGACTAGAGCCGCCAGCAACAATGTTGGCAGGAGTGTTGATGCCAAAAGTATTAATGGTTGCGACAGGAACACTATTGATGCGGAACTGGTGCTGGCCAGTGTTGAGGTCGTAAAGCATACCCGCGTAAGGTGTGAAGCCAGCCGTTATTCCACCGTTCTGCGCGCTCATGACGATGCCGGGATAGTAGCTGTTCACATCGCCAGTGATTTTGATGCGCGGGTTCTGCCCCTTGACCTCGATGTAGGGTTCGCCTGTGCGAGTAGTGCTATCCAGAACAAGCGACGGGCTTGGGTCGGTGATAAGGCTCAAGACCTTGATCGTGCCGTCTTTCGTCCTCCAATCAAATGCGCCAGCATTGAAGTGCATCCAGTTATCTGCGGCCGTGTTCATGCTGCCATAGACAACTCCACCATAACTGAAGCTAAGCGTTCCAGCCAACGTCCCGCCCGACAGGGGCAGGTAGTTGGCGAGCTGGCCGACGGTTGCGAGGGCCGAGCCGCCAGAGGTGATCGCGCCTGTCGCGGCTATTGTGCCGGTCGCAGTAATATTGCCATAGAAAGCCGAGATCCCCTGACCGACCCTTGCCCAAGGAGTAAAGGTGTTTGCTAGTGTTCCTCCAATCGCTTGATAACCCATAGTAATATACTGGCCGACATTGCCGACAGTTAGGCGGTTCGAGTAGCCAATACCATCTTCCCAGCCCAGCTCCATGCCATAGCTGTCGCCAAGAATTGAAAGGCCAGGGATGCGATTGACGGTGCTAGTCAGCCCACCTGAATTGACATTAACGCCGTTGGAAGCAGAGACTTTGCCGGTAACAGCCAGTCCGGTCGAAGAAACCACAGCAACTGCCTGTGTCATATACCGCAGGTTGATTTGGCTGGCGTCAATATCCAGCTGACCATAAGCAGCGGCTGTCCGGTTGTAGATTTGGATGCGGGAGACGCCTCCAATAACCCCGATCATCTCCATCCCGAGACCGACTGCACCTGCGCCAACCGCGGCACCAGTATTCTCGAGACGGAAGATGTTGCCGCCTCCGTCGATCACGCCGCCCTGAGGTTTGAACAAGCCGCTTAACGTTCCACCTGTTAGGGGCAGATAACTGCCGACAGGAGTAGGCGGGATGCTTGCAATGACAGACTGGATTTTGTCATAGACTGCGTTCTTCGTCGGCACCTCTGTCTTGGCATCCCAGCCCGCTCCGTAGACTTCATCTGGAACAGTGACGCCGCCCTTGAAATCGCCAAGACCTGTTGCCGTGATGCGCGCTTTGACTGCTGACGCATTGTCGATGGCCTTGAAATAATCCCCTGTTTGCGACGCGATACCCTTGATACGAACTATGTCCGAGCCGGTGACAGCAGCATCGACAGTGAGCGCGCCGACGACGCCGACGCCAGTGGTGACAACGGCCAGCTTGGTCAGGTCGTTAAACTGAAGGTCTACGCCGGTCTCACCACTGAGCGTAATGGCTCCGACGTAGTTAGTAAACTCGATGTTGTTGAGATCGGTAAACTCGATCTGGGCATTAGTCAGGCCTTGCTTGGCAAAGTTGATATAGCAGAAGCCAGCGCCGCCAGCCGTGGTGCTGTCGAGAACCAGCTTGGGGTCGCCGCTCCGCTGAATGGTGACCTGATCGGTGAAGACAGGAAACGATAGTGGGGCCAGCGTCTGCACTTTGTCGTAGACAGCATTTTTACTTGGGCTGATCGTCGTTACAGCGTCCCAGGTTGGACCGTAGGCAACATCGCTAACAGCGCCGGCACCAGCAATAATGCTCTCAATCTTATCGTAGACTGCGTTTTGACTTGGGCTGACATTGCCGACACCATTCCAGGCTGGGCCATAAGCCGTATCACTTGTGGAGCCAGCGCCAGGGAGACCCTGCTCGCCCTGTGGTCCTTGTGGTCCAGTTGGGCCGATTGGACCCTGTGGGCCAGGCGTAGTCGAAACAGGCCCCATTGGGCCAATGTCGCCCTGTGGGCCTGTCGCGCCAGTTGCACCTGTTGCACCAGTTAGGCCGATTGGCCCTTGGGAACCTGTTGCGCCTGTGTCGCCTTTGATACCTTGTGGGCCTGTTGCACCTGTCGCACCCGTCGCACCTGTGGGGCCGACCGGACCGGGAACAGTCGAGTCTGCGCCGGTTGGGCCTGGAACGCCTTGGATACCTTGAGGACCTGTGTTGCCGGGAACGCCTTGATTGCCCTGTATGCCCTGTGGACCCGTCAGGCCTGGGTCGCCTTTATCACCTTTGTCGCCTGTGGCACCTGTAACGCCCTGCGGGCCGACAGGACCTTGAGCGCCCGTTGCGCCTGTAGCCCCGGTATTGCCTGTATCGCCCTTCTCGCCGGGGACACCTTGGATGCCCTGCGGCCCCTGATCGCCTTGTTCGCCCTGTTCGCCTTCAGGCCCGATTGGCCCGGTTGGACCTGTGGCCCCGCGTCCCGAGGCGTCTACGTCAATGTTAATGTCTCGGTAGGCCACAGTCGCCTCCTATGCGCTTGGGCTATGGTTAACCTCAATGCGGAATTGGTTATCGACGAGAACGATTTCGCCTTCGGCGGGGGTGCCTGGTTGATAGATCACAGGCTCGGCGAAGTAGGTCCCCGGCTTCAGGGGTGCGGTCTGCGCCGCTGTCAGCTCGATCGTGACTTTGTCGCCGAACCTGGTGTTCGTGAACGTCGCGTCAGCCGTCGGCTGACCAGGATACCGCCGCAGCTTTGCCCGAACGTCCTCGACGGGTTGTAGGAACCCTGGCGGGAAGTTCAGGTCAGCAGCGTAGTTAAAGCCGATGCGAAGATCAGGCAGCCTTATTTCCGTCACGCTTGCCTCCCTTAGTTGGCTTAGACTCCGGCAGTCCACCCTTGACCTCGATCTGCTTGCCGAGGCAGTATGAGGCTTGCCGCGCAAAGCTCTGAGCGTCGGCCACATACGGGTCAGGCGTCGCGCCTTCGGCCGTCAAGGAGCCTAGTGCGATGACCGCGCTGTCGAGTGCGCCTTTGATTTCCTCTACGGTATTAGCCATTTTTCGTCCTCCTGTAGTGCCAAGTATGCGTCAAAGACCGTCCAGCCACAAGATGAATTGTGAAAAAGGGGGCAAAAACTCTGGCGAATTTAATGGACTCGCCCCCCTGGGGGGAAGGCGACCGGCAAAGGGGGGATAGGGGGGTGTGTTAGGGAGCTAGGACACCCGGTTACTTTTTGTTACCGAGTCCCGGACCGGACCCGGACCCGTTTCGGGATAGGTTTCGATTTGCTACCTTGTTCAAATCGCTTCGGACCCGGACCGCGCCCTAGGCCGATTGAGTCCCGGATGCGACGAAGCGTGCATAAACAGCGACGAAGCGAACAGGAACCTTGATCAATGTTAAGTTTCCCCCTTGCTATCCGACCCGGACTCGTTTCTAAGGGGGTTGTCGGCGGGACGGACCCGAAGCCGACAAGCCCCACTAGGGGGTTTCTTTGAAGGGTCCAATTGGAGTCGTTAAGACTATGACTAAACTCGTGAAGGGTGGCGACCTTATCGCCGACGCCGCGGAAGTGGCAACGATTGTGGAAGTTTCGGACTCGCCGGAATTTTCGCAAGCCGAGCTTGAAGCGGCTTGGACCTTGCTAGTCGCTTGGCTTCTTGCCAAGCAACACACACCGGGAGCCCTTGTGGTCCCGTGTGGCAAGGACACCGGGCTCTTCAACCGGATTACGAAGAAGCATCTTGGCTTCGGAGTCGCTTTCGATGTATTGGAAGCGGGAGTCAAGAAGCCGATTTCGGACATCTCGATCGACAACAAGATCGACGGGGACTCTTGGGACAACGTTAACGAGCGCCGTAACAAGCGGCTCGCTAATTGGGAAGCCGGAGTCTTCGCGGCCCGTGGCGGTAGCAAGGACGAACTTGCTACACAAATGAAGATCGAGTTCGAAGAAGACTTGAAGCTGCTTGGGCTTAACAAGACCAAGCACGCTGACTTCTTCAAAGGCAACGTCGTCAAGATGTTGGACTTCTTTGAAGAAGCTGGCAACAGCTTCAAGGGCGGAAGGGACGCCAAGCTGGCCGACCTTCGGACCCGAGCCAAGCGCAAGCTAGGCGACCGGGGAGCCGCCAAGGCCGAATTGGTGACAACCGGCCTTTCGATCTAGTCTAACCGGGGGGTGGTGCGATCACCCCCCACCTCCCCTAACGGAGTCAGCCATGAACGAAGCAATCCTCGCTATCGTTATCTTCGCCCTATTCACCGGGCCATTCGGAATAGATGCCGCATTTCGCTGGTATCAATCAAGGAGAAGTTAAGTTGAAGAAAGCATTTGACGCCGCTGTCGAAAGCGACAGCACCCGAGCCATCGGCGGCATGACCATCACCAAGGTCATCCGCGAACATCTCCCCTTGAAGACCGACCCACATGGGAGCTTCAAGACCATCGGCCAGCTTCTCGATGAGAACTTGCACGAACGGTTAAAGGAAGGGGAGCAAATCCAAGACGTTGCCTTCCACTTCGACACCGAAGACCATGAGTCCAATAAGGTCTTGATGCGAATGTATGGGCTCCTTCCCCAATTCGACTAACCCCCTACTAACCCCCTAGGCCACGCGCCTGGGGGGGTTTCTTTTTGTCTAGCCGGGGAAGTAGTCCCCGGCGCTCGAGAGGTCTCTGATCTGGCTGGGGAAAATTCCTAGACCTCCCACCCACCCACCCGGCGCTCGAGCGAGCTGTGATTTCCAGTGGGAAAATTCAACGAGTCCCGGCCCACCCGCCCCGGCGCGCGAGGTCGATGTGATTTCCAGCGAAGAATTTTCACCCCCTGTTCGGCCGCAAGGCCGCGGCGAGTAGGACCCCGGTTAATCCCCGTAAGCCTAGTAAGCCGAGTAGATGGCGGGACACGCCCCACCGGCCACCGGGATGTGTTACAACCTGTGTTACAAACGGGTTGTATTACAAACCCAAGTTGGACTTGTAATACAATCGGTTCCTTAGCCTCCACCACACCCCCACCATCCAGCCTGGGGCGGCGCTAGGAGGTTTTTTTTTTTTTTTTTTTTTTTTTTTT
>Ga0209077_1000031_pt1 | contig 35589 bp, 34 predicted proteins | sample PPLLak1March2015_FD_187247 | JGI IMG/M metagenome (GOLD analysis project Ga0209077, IMG submission 187247) | Freshwater sediment microbial communities from Prairie Pothole Lake near Jamestown, North Dakota, USA - PPLs Lake P7 Core (1) Depth... | ecosystem: Environmental > Aquatic > Freshwater >... | reverse complement strand
GGACCGGGAACGACTTCGTAGTCAATGCGGTTCTGGGACATGGCGCCCAGTTTTGCGCCATCGGACGGGAAAGTGATTTTGGCGTAGGGGGCGTCTGCCGCAACACATGTCGAAGATAATGCGATAGACAGGGCAAATATAATGCCCCTGAATAAGGAATGAAAATGCATGGCAGAACTCCTTTCAATAAATGATTATCGCAAGAGAAAATTGTAGGCAAGCCAGCGCAGGAATGCATTACGGCAAACTGTGTATTTCATTTTGCCCGCGCTTTTAGCTGGTCGCCGTGATTACATGTATGCCCTGGCTTCTTCACCCGGATTGGGCAATCCGGCAATGCGCCAGGCTGCCTTCACGCTCAGGAACAGCCTGGGGAGGCAGAGGTGCTCGAAATGGTTGGTATGGCAGACATGGCTGACTGCCGGCAGGCCGCCTTCGAGGTAATTCTCGCGCAGGAAGCGAATAATTGCCCAATGTTCGTCGTTCAACTCGCCCACGCCTTCTTCCGATGAGATGCGCTGCGCCAGGTCTTCATTCCAGATGCCCGGATCAGTCAGAAAGCCATCTCCGTCAAACGTCTCTTTTTCCATGACCGCACTCCCTGCTCGACGCACTTCTCTTCCTTGTAATACTATGACTTCCTGGCAGTTATTCCATGGGTGGATTACCTCCTTATGCTTGGTGTTTTTATTTATTCCGGGTCTGAAAAGCATGTAGTATCAGGCTGCTTTCTTTCCCCCTTGACCTTGCTGCATGATTGCCGAGAGACCTGCAGATGATCGTGTTGCCATCCGCAATCCGGAGAAAACTCACTCCCTACATCCCGCTACTGGCGTATGTTGTGTTTGCCTGTTTCGTGGCGCTTGCCACCTTTCAGGCTTTTCACAAGATCGAAAACCTGATCGAGTTTGAAAAGATCGATGACCTTGGATCCATTGCCGACTTGAAGGTCGGGCAAATTGTCTCCTGGCAGGAAGGGCACCTAAAGCAGGCCGCGACTTTTTCAAACAGCGGGTTCCTGGCACCCGAGTTCGAGGGTTGGCTGCAACAAGGCGGACATTCAGGCGAACGAGAACATGGCTTTTTGCGCGAGCTGTCTGGCCTGCAGCTGACTCAAGGCTATGCATCGGCTTCACTGCTTGATCGGCAAGCCAGGGTCAGAATTACAACCGGCAATACCAATATGCTGGATGGGGGCGACGTGAAACTGGCGCTGGCGGCAATGAATAGCCGGAAGCCGCTTTTGTCTGATTTTCACAAAAAGGGAAATGGCAGCCAGGCTGTCACTATTTCCCTGGCGGCCCCGCTGATTGTGTCCAACGAAAAGAGCGGCCTTGTCGTAGGCGCTGTATTGCTGCATATCGATCCAAATGATTTTCTTTATCCGCTGATCCAGTCCTGGCCCGGCCCAAGCCCTAGTGCCGAAACGTTGCTGGCCCGGCGGGATGGCGACGAGGTGTTATTCCTCAACGAATTGCGTCACAGGAAGGGGGCGGCATTATCGTTGCGTATCCCTGTGAAGATGATGAACCTGCCGACAGCAATGGGCATTCGCGGGGAGACCGGCACCAAGGGTGGTGTCGATTATCGGGGTGTTCCCGTGGTTGCCGCGATGCGCCAGGTGCCGGGCACTGCCTGGTTCATGGTTGCCAAAGTGGATAAGGACGAGATTTTTTCCCCGATCAAGCAAATCAAGGAAGTGGCAGCAAGCCTGGGCTTTGCTTTTGCCATATTCGGCGGCTTTTTTTTCTTTGTCTGGCTGCAGGGCATACATGCGCGGCAAAGGCAACTCAAGGCGCAGCATGATGCCGCGCTGGAGCGTGAATTGCTGCTCAAGCATTTCGAGTACCTGACCCGCTACGCCAACGACATGATCATCGTCGCCAACGAGATGGGAGAGATTGTCGAGGCCAATGAAAGAGCGCAGCAAGCTCTGGGCTATAGCCGGGAAGAGTTGCTGCAAAAACGCATTTTGGATCTGTATGCCCCGCACGTCAGGCCGAAAATTCCAGACGAGTATGAGAAATTGAGGCGCGATGGGGCGTTGATCATAGAGGGGGTTTACCAGCGCAAAGACGGCAGCACATTCCCGGTGGAAACCAGTGCACGCATGATCGAAGTGAGTGGCGCCCGCTATCTGCAGGGCATTGCCCGAGATATCACGGAGCGCAAACTGTCAGAGCGCTGGATTCATCGCCTCAATAACTTCTATTTGGCAATAAGCCGGGCCAACGAGGCTATCGTGCTGATCAAGGACCGGGACAGGCTGTTCCAGGAAATTTGCCGCATCGCCGTCAAGTATGGCCAGTTCAAGCTGGCCTGGATCGGCCTGGTGGATGACGAAACACGTACGCTAAAGGTTGCTGCCTTCAGCGGCGAGGCGAGTGAATATCTTGATGGCATTCAAGTTGCTATCGATGCCGACAAACCTGAAGGATACGGCCCCACCGGCAAGTCTGTGCGAGACGACAGGGAATCCATCTGTAATGATTTTATTAACGATCCCAGCACCCGTCCCTGGCATGAGAACGCTAAAAAACATGGGCTCCTGGCTAATGCTTCATACCCCTTGAGGCTTGAAGGCCGGGCGGTCGGGGCCTTGTCCCTATATGCTGATGAGGCAAATTATTTCGACCTGAATCTGGTGAATCTGCTTTCTGACCTTGCGCGGGACATTTCCCTGGCTCTGGATAATTTTGCACGTGAAGACCGGCGCAGGAAAATCGAAAGAATGTTGCAAGCAAGTGAGGAGCATTTCCGCTTCCTGGCCGAAAATTCGACCGACATGCTCTACCGCATGTCCCTGCCGGATGGGCGCTATGAATATGTGAGCCCGGCCTCGGTCAAGTTGTGCGGCTACGCGCCGGAAGAGTTCTACCGCGCTCCGCTCCTGATACGACGCCTTATCCACCCGGATTGGCATGCCTATTTTGAAGCGCAGTGGGCCAAACTTGTCGCTGGAGAGATTCTGCCGATTTATGAATTCCAGATCATTCACAAATCAGGCGAGACAAGATGGATGCAGCAGCGTAATTCGCCGATCCTGGATGGCAGCGGAGCGTTGATTGCGATTCAGGGGGTGGTCATTGACATCACCGAGCACAAGCTCCTGGAGCTGATGCGCGCGAAGATGGAGCATGCCGGGCGTCTCAATGTTGCTGCGGAAATGGCTTCGGGCCTGGCCCACGAACTGAGCCAGCCCTTGTCTGCATGCAACAATTATCTGGATGGCTGCCTGCGCCGCATGGATGCAAATGACTGGGACAGGGAAAAGCTCCACATGGCTGTGCAACTTGCCCATAAACAGGCCGACCGGGCCGGCAAGATCATCAACCATCTCAAGAATCTGGTGAGGAAGCAGGGCCATGAACGCACCTTGATCGATATTAATTTATTGGTCAGGGAAGTCATGGATCACCTGGAAGACGACATCAAGCGCTCGGGCATCTCCGTCACCATGACTTTATTCCCCGTGCCTCCCGTGATGGCATGCAGGGTGGAAATCGAGCAGGTGCTGTTCAACCTATACAAGAATGCCATCGAAGCGATGCATTCCTGCCCGCAGCGCGAACTGCGGGCCATAACCAGCCATGCCGCTGAGTCCGGCATGGTCATGGTGACGATAAGCGATAGCGGCAGGGGAATTTCGCCTTCGGAGATGGCGGGGATATTCAATCCGTACCAGACATCGAAACAGGAAGGACTCGGCCTGGGCCTGGCAATTTGCCGTACCTCTATCGAAAACCACGGCGGCCGGATATGGGTGGATGCACAGAGGGAATTCGGTGCTGAATTCTATTTCACACTTCCGGTCGGGGATGTTCCTGAATGAACTTAAAAACCTTAGTTCGATAACCACGGAGGGCACGGAGACACAGAGAAAGGCCGTTTGCGGTCTTTTGTGTTCTCACCCAACGGGTTATTGCCCAACATTATGCAATCTATTGTTTTTAATACGTGTTCTCCGTGAACTCCGTGGTTAACTGAGTTTTATAGGATGAAAGTACAGGGCAAGCAAGTATTTTCCCTTGGAGGAAAATACCGTCAATACTGTATAAACCTATACACTATTTTACCCAGAGAAGACTTGAATCCATAGTGTTAGTCTTGACCAGGATTAAGCCCGGCACGGGTTGGAGGGGAGCATGAATAAAAAATATCGCCTGTTGATTGTAGAAGACCACACGTTGCTGCGGGCAGGCTTGCGGGCGCTGCTGTCGCAGGACCCGGATGTCGAGATTGTCGGCGAGGCGGACAATGGGCGCGATGCCATTCAGGCAGTAGGCGCGCTCTTGCCGCACCTGGTGCTGATGGATCTGACCATGCCGGGCATGAACGGCATCGAAGCTATACGCGACATCAAGCGGCGCTATCCGGAAACGCGGGTGCTGGTGCTGACCATCCACAAGGCCGACGAATACATCCATGAAAGCCTGCGCGCGGGCGCCAATGGCTATATTCTCAAGGATGCGACACACGATGAATTGCGCGTGGCAATCCGCAGCGTGCTGAACGGCAAGACTTACCTGAGTCCTGACATTTCAGCGAAAGTGATAAACGGCTATCTGGGTACGGGAAATGCCACAACAGCATCGAGTCCGTGGGATACGCTGACGCATCGGGAACGGGAAGTGCTGAAACTGGTGGCCGAAGGTCACCCGAATAAATACATCGCCGATTATTACTGCCTGAGCGTCAAGACGGTGGAAAAGCACCGCTCAAACCTGATGAAAAAACTCGACTTGCACAATGCATCCATGCTGACCGCTTATGCGATCGAGAAGGGATTGCTGGTTTAAATCAGTCGGATATTTTCAGATTTGCTAGCGCTGTTCGGCAATTTCCTGGTTTCGCCCGGGCCACGCGGCATGCAGTGTTACCCCACCGGCCTGGTTGCGCGTGACCGAGAACACCCCATAGGATAAAGTTGTGCGTTCGCGCATTTCGGCAAAACGTAGCTGTAGGTCAGGGACGAGGTCCGGGTGCAAGGATGGCTTCGTCGGGGTGTTGGATATTTCCAGGGTAAGCGCCTCCTCATCCAGTCGCAGCACGAGCACAATCCGGTCGGTTTGTGAGTGTTGTGCGATATTTTCAAATGCCATTTCAATGATGCGGAAAATGACAATTTTCAGCGATGCAGGTATTTCCTCTTCCCGTAACTCGATTTCCCGCTCGATCTGCATCTGCGAATGCAAGCGTATAAATTCCCGGCAAAACCAGTTGAGTGTCGGGATCAGCCCGAGATCATCCAGGCTGGAGGGCCGCAACTCCGTCGCAATGCTCCTGACTTCCTGAATCGCGCTCTGAATCGCCGGGACAATGGATTCGAGAGATTTGGTGTTTTCGTCGTCGGCATTGATGCGCAGGCGGCTGCTTTCGACATTGGCCTTTATAGCGCTCAGCGTCTGGGCCAAGCCTTCGTGCAGGTCGGTGGCAATTTTCTTTTTTTGCACTTCCTCGCTTTTCATCAGGCGACGGGAGAGCTTTTCCAGTTCGTTCGTTCTCTCCTGAATGATTTTCTGCTGTGCCTCGATAGTATTTCTTGCGCGCCGTACCACGAGAATCAGAACGACATACAGGAGCGCGAGCATGATCTCGGCACCCACCAGGAAAATCAATAACATCCGTGCGTTATCGCGTACCAGTGCATTTACATCGGTATAAATCTCGAACACGCCGAGAACTGGTTGCCCAGGCATTCCACGCACCGGGATGTATGTTTGCAGAAGGTTTTCGGCCTCGGAGGCCTGATCGAAAAAATTGAAAGCATCGCGGTAAATCAGGTTGGTGGCTGCCTTGCCGTTGAGTGCTGACCTGAACCCGGTATTGCTACTCTGGTTCGTTCCGATCTGTTCCGCCCTGGTCGAGAAGACGACCAAGCCGTTGTGATCATATATTTTCAACCTGACCACGGAGGTTTCCCGTGTCAGGTTTTTGATCCTTGTCACAAGTGCGGGCGGTAATTGCGGCGTGGCGCTCTCCGGAGCCGCGGAACCCAGATAATCGACTAGCTCGGGTTTGACGGCATTCAGTGCAGTTTGCGCCAGATCGAGGTTGCCCCGTTCCGCAAGCTGGCTAATCCACTGAATGGTCACCTGGCGATAGAACAATGTAAGCAGTGCGGCTGTAATAAAGATGCTGATAAAGCTTGCTATCGCGTAGAAACGCAGCAATTTGAACATTTCGTACCCGCCGCTTGAAGGGATAAAACGATTGCTGCTACTTTAGCAACAGTTCTTGCTAAGGAACAATCGGTCTCGGTTAAAATGTGTTAATAAATTTAGCCGCTCGGTTGGCTTAAATTAGAACTTAAATTCTACAACAACATTAAGTATAGTAAATAATTAATTGATATTTATGGAAAAAACTAGCGTTTTATTTATCTGTATGGGCAATATATGCAGATCGCCCACGGCTGAGGGTGTGTTCCGTCGCCTTGTGAAGAATGCCGGGCTGGAACACAAGATTTTCATCGATTCCGCCGGAACCCACGCCTACCACATCGGTGCGGTGCCGGACGCCCGGGCCAGTGCTGCGGCCGAGAAAAGGGGTTACGACCTTTCCGCCCTGCGCGGGCGGCAGGTGAGTCCGCAGGATTTCCATGTGTTCGATTACATTCTGGCCATGGACCGTGACAATCTTGCCAACCTGAAAAGCATCTGTCCGCCCGAGCATGCGCGCAAGCTAACTCTGTTCCTGGAGTTCAGTACCAACTTCAACGAACGCGAAGTTCCAGACCCGTATTACGGTGGAGCGCAGGGCTTCGAGCAAGTGCTGGATATGGTGGAAGACGCCTCACGTGGCTTGTTGCAGAAACTGGAGCGGGATCACGCGTTGCGCGACTGATTCGAGGATTCAAGACGGCGTCAGGCTTGGGCGTTCTGCCCATAGTCTTTGAATTTCTCCAGCACCACATCCATTTCCGCATCGGAAAGCAGTTTTGGTGTGCTGATTTGCAGGGTGCGGCAATATTGCTCGCACAGGTTTTCCACTTCCACCGCCAGGGCCAGCGCGCGTTCCAGGCCGGACTCCGCTACCAGCAAACCGTGATTGCCAAGCAGGCAGGCTTTGCGCCCTGCCATCGCAGTCAGGGCCTGGTCGGACAGTTCCTGCGTGCCGAAAGTGGCGTAGGGCGCGCAGCGGATGGTCTTGCCGCCGGCTGCTGCAATCATGTAATGGAAAGGCGGGATGTCGCGGCCCAGGCAGGCGAGGGTAGTGGCGAAGGTGGAATGGGCGTGCAGCACGGCGCCGAATTCCGGCCGGGCGACGTAAAGGTCGCGGTGGAAGCGCCACTCGCTCGAAGGCTTGCGCTGGCCACGGGCGTTGCCGTCCATGGCCATCCACACCACATCTTCTGACGTCTGCTCCGTGGCAGCCATGCCCGAGGGGGTAATCAGGAATCCGTTGCCGTAGCGCACGCTGAGATTGCCCGATGCCCCGCGGTTCAAACCTTCGCGTTGCGCCGCAATGGCCGTGTCGATCAGGGCGCGTCGTAGCTCGGCTTCGCTCACCACAGGAAGTTCGGCTTCGTTCATCGTATTTACTCCGGATATAAGGCCAGCAAGCCTTTGCGCGATGCTGGGCAGACGCCCCGTTCGGTGATCAGGCCGGTGACCAGCCGTGCAGGCGTGACGTCGAAGGCGTAATTGGCTGCCGGGCTGTCATGTGGGGTGAGGGTGACGGTCACCACTTCGCCCTCCGCGGTGCGGCCACGTATGTGGGTGACTTCTTCGGCATCGCGCTGTTCGATGGGAATGTCGCGTACGCCGTTTTCCAGCGTCCAGTCGATGGTGGGGCCGGGCAGGGCGACGTAGAACGGAACCTGGTTGTCGAAGGCGGCTAGCGCCTTGAGATAGGTGCCGATCTTGTTGCACACGTCGCCGCAGGCGGTGGTGCGGTCAGTGCCGACGATCACCATGTCCACCATGCCGTGCTGCATCAGGTGCCCGCCGGTATTGTCTGCGATCACTGTGTGCGGCACACCGTGCTGCTTGAGCTCCCAGGCGGTGAGGCTGGCGCCCTGGTTGCGCGGACGGGTTTCGTCCACCCACACATGGACCGGGATGCCGGTGTCGAAGGCTGCGTAGATAGGTGCCAGGGCGGTGCCCCAGTCCACCGTGGCGAGCCATCCGGCGTTGCAGTGGGTGAGGATGTTGACCGGCTCGCCCTTGGCCGCCAGTTTGTCCCGGATCAGCTTCAGGCCGTGTTCGCCGATAGCGCGATTGATCTCCACGTCCTCGTCGGAGAGCGCGGCAGCGGCCTGCCATGCCGCATGGGCGCGTTGCTCGGGCGGTAGTGGCAAGAGCAAGGCACGCATGCGCGTCAGTGCCCAGCGCAGGTTGATGGCGGTGGGGCGGGTGGCGGCGAGAGTAACACAGGCATCTTCCAGCGCGTCATCGGAGGCGTTTTCACTCATGGCCAGCGCCACGCCGTAGGCTGCCGTCGCGCCAATCAACGGGGCGCCGCGCACCAGCATGTTCTTGATGGCAATAGCGGCATCATGCAGGTTTTCCAGTTGCACCGTTACGAATTCGTGCGGCAGCCGGGTCTGGTCGATGATTTCAACCGCCACGCCATCCTCGGCGGGCCAGATGGTGCGGTAGGGGGTGCCGTCAATGTTCATCGGGTGAGGCTCGAATTTTAGATAAGACGTAATACTTGCAGGTTCTGGTGGTAAACGCAAAGATGATCCGTCATCGCCTGTTTTTATGGGACTGCATTGCTGGTGTGATTTTGTTGTAGTAACATCTCTACATTCGAAAAAGGAGGTGCAGCATGACTATCACCACACTTTCCAGCAGAGAGTTCAATCAGGATGCCAGCCGCGCAAAAAAGGCAGCCAGGAGCGGTCCGGTGTTCATTACCGATCGTGGCCGGCCCGCCCATGTGCTGCTGACCATCGAGGAATACCAGCAGATCACTGGCAGTCGGACGAGCATAGTCGAATTGCTGGCCATGCCTGGCATCGCGGATATCGATTTCGAGCCGCAACACTTGAGTGGCGATCTTTATCGCCCGACGGACTTGTCCTGATGTACTTGCTTGATACCAACGTCGTTTCCGAGTTGCGCAAAGCGAAGGCCGGCAAGGCGGACAAGAACGTCAAGGCATGGGCTGATAGCGTTTCGGCAACAAGCCTGTTTTTATCAGCCATTACCATCCTGGAACTGGAAACCGGAATCCTCCTGATCGAGCAGCGCGACCCATCGCAAGGGGCGCTACTTCGCACCTGGCTTGACGGTCATGTGTTGCCGGCGTTCTCCGGCCGCATTCTCGCCGTCGATACTGCAGTGGCGCAGCGTTGCGCAAAGCTGCATGTGCCAGACCCGCGCTCGGACCGAGATGCCCTCATAGCGGCAACGGCGCTGGTACATGGAATGACGGTTGTAACGCGGAACGTGGCCGACTTCGAGCCAACCGGCGTTGAAATACTCAACCCTTGGGAAGTGCTGGTCTCATAGCTGGCTTGCCTGCTTGCGCTGTTTTCCCGCTTTTTCGGCCTCCGACTGGCGGTTGAATGCCGCCTGCAAGTCGTTGGTCAGGTAGCGCAGGCTCATGTTGAAACTCAGGTGCGGCGCGTCCAGTTCGACGATGCTCCCCCTGGCGGAATTTCGCGTAGCTGTCGCCGACGAAGGGCACGCGCTTTTCCACCAGCTTGTACTTGCCGGAAAGGGTGGCGAGGGTTTTCCTGAAAACGCCGTTCTGCATGTCGCCCATATCTTCCTGCTTGGGTAAGGTCATCAGCACCGCCGCCAGTTTGTCGCTCTTGTCAAAAAATCAGGGTGATTTCGCTCAAGCCCTCGATTTCCAGCCCGGTGCCATCGCCCTTGAGCATCTTGCCGCTACTGTAGGCATTGGTGCCTGCGTCAGTGAGACGGGTTTTCGTGTTCAGAGCCTGTTTGACCTGGGCGAAAGTGGCCACGCCCAGTTCCAGACCCAGCGGGGCGGGGTTGGCGGCGAGGGCGGGGAACGAAATAAATAGCAGCGTAATAGCACAAAATAATTTTTTCATGAGGGCTTCATGTCCTGTGTAGTGATTGTGGTGCTTGCCTTACTCTGGTTTCAATCTGCTTTGAATTGAGCGCATGAAACCAGCGATGATTGCGAAATTTATCCCAAATAACGCACAAGCGAATAAGGAATATTGCGGATATCCAAGATGATATCCAGCAAGGCATGTACCCAATATGGCACCAGCAGGAGCTTCAAAGAAAGCAGCAAGTGAAGCAGGCTGAGTTTGAGGATTTACCTTGCTTCGTAGAAAAACTGCAGTAAGAAAAAAGACCAAGGAAAAAATCAATAATGAACAGACAAGTCTGGGTTGGTTAAGTCGATTGGCAACCCAATGCAATGTTTCTTGGGGGCTCAACCAGAGTGTTCCTGCCACACCGATTATTAGCCATAGGCTGATATTTATCAGCATTTTTAGAGACATGTTATTTTCCCTTGAGAGCTTGTAAGGTTGTATCGACAGACTGTGCATCACGCTTTGCGCCAATTTCGCTGAACAAGCGTAGCCCTTTGGCCAGCCATTCCTGTGCACCGGGGATATCTCCTTGGTCAAGTTTTAACCAGCCGAAATTCATATACCCAGCTGCCTCCAAGTAGCGGTCGCCGATTTTTTTTGCGCCTTCCAGACTGACTGTAAGATTTTCCTCCGCCTTGGCGAATTCCTTGGCTCGGCGGTAGGCATTGCCGATGTTGAGCTGAAATAGCGCCAGTTTCTGGTAATTCCCGGCTCGGTGGCTGATGCCCACGGCTTTCTGGAATGTTTCGATGCCCTTGGCGGTGTTGCCACGGTCGAGATAGATAGTCGCCATGTTGTTGTAGGTGGTTGCCTTGTCCTCTTCCTTGTCACTCAAGTCGATTGATTGTTGGTAGAACTCCATCGCCTTGTCGGGGTCGCTTTTTTTGTCGAAGTAGCCGCCAGATTGTTGAGGGCCATGGCTTCCCGGCCCTTGTCGCCCAAGGCGCGGGCGGCTAGCAGTTCACGGTTGTGATACAGCTCGGCATTGGCCAGGTCGCCCATTGCTGAGTACCCCTGCCCCAGCCAGTTGTAGGCAACTGCCAGTTCCTCCTGGCTACGCGACAGGGCCTCGACACGCTTCAATTCGGGCATGGCACCCTTGAACTGCCCGGTATTGTGGAGGGCGCGGCCACGGCACAGATGCGCATAGCGCTCGTCCTCACGGCCCAGCTTCTTGAGTTTAAGCAGGGAAGCGGATTCTTCCAAGGCACGGGGATAGTCCTGGGCGCCGAGGAAATTGAAGCAGGCCTTGAGCAAATCAATGATGGGGTCGGCATGGGCCGCCGGGACAAACAAGGTGGCGGCAAGAAGAAGGGTGACTCTGAGTCGTGACATGGGTGGCTTCCTTTTTGGCGGTTGTGGTGAAGAGGGTTGGTGTCGGGCTGAGTGCGCAGGGCGCGGCGAAAGCGGGATCGTGTTCGGAACGGCTTTTCTCGTGCAGACGGGAGGGCTTGAACGTAACGAGGCAAATAGGGGTAAAACAGAAAGGTGTTGCGTGTGAAATGCTTCCGGGCGCGCCCGGAACCAGGCCAGCGGACGGCGGTCAGTTACTGAGAGCTGAGAGCTGAGAGCTGAGAGCTGAGAGCTATGGTTTCGGTCATCTTCCGTCTGCGCCCCAGGGGCGGATTGCTGTTTTCGGCGGGGCGGAAGGCACGGACGGGACGCAGGCTGCCTAGCGTTCTTTCGGTCGGGTTTGCCCTATTTCAGGTAGGGGCATTATGGCATGCGGGTTTGCTCGATGTCCAAGGCGGTTTTCTTACCTTCGATTACCTGGCTTGACTGGTTCCATGGTGTAGGGCATTCTAAGCCCCATGAATGCAATGCCCATACAGCGTATCAAACGGCCCTTTGGCAGGGGTATGGTGGAAATCAATATCTGGCGTGTGCCGGCGCCGGTTCCGCCGTGTGTGCATGGTTACAAATACCGGCTGTGTATATTGTCGATGGGATGCGCGTGGTGGGTCTGGACAACGAGCGTGGCAAGGGAGATCACGTGCATTGCGAGGGTGCGGAAACGCCGTATCGGTTTGTGAATGTGGAAACCTTGCTGCAGGATTTCTGGCGCATGGTGGAAGGAGTGAAGAAATGATGAGACTGACAGTCAGGGTGGCCGAACCCTTCGAGGCCACGAAGTCGCGCACGCTGGAACATGCGCGCAAGATCGATGCGGATTTGGCGGTGGAACCCTTGTGCGAGATTGGGTTTGCCGAATTGCCGCAGTTCCTTGATACTTTTACCCCCAAGCGCTGGGAATTGATTTCCGAACTCAGAGGCGCCGGACCGCTTTCGATTTATGCGCTGGCCAAGCGTCTGTCGCGGCACTACCGCAATGTGCACAAGGACGTGTCCGCGCTGATGGAATGGCTGGTGGTGGAAAAAGACGAGAATGGCCGAGTATTCGTGCCATGGGATGAAATTGATGTGTTGCTGCCGCTGGCGAAAGCGGCCTGATCCGCTTTCGCCATGGGCATTTATCCCGGGCTATCCATTGGATTGCTCGTGCATGTAGGAGCGACGCCCCCGGCGCGAATCGCGGCGAGGGCGCCGCTCCTACAGCGGTGTTTTGGCTCTAATAGATAATCCGGGTTTATGTGAGGCGGATATCCGCGCCAATCACAGCACCTTGCGCACATTCTTGATGCCGTCATCTTCCGCGCTGGTTTCAATCGCGAAGCCAAGCCGCGTCATCAGTTTCAGCATGTTGCGGTTGTTGGTGAGCACCTCGCCTTCCATGATTTTCAGCCCCTTGGAGCGGGCGGCATCCATCAGCGCGGTCATCAGTTTCTGGCCGAGGCCCTTGCCGCGCATGGCATCGGCGACGACCAGGGCGAATTCGCAGCTTTCCCCGTCCGGGTTGATGGAGAAGCGCGTCACGCCCAGTTCCACTTCCTTGCCGTGTGCCTGGGTCACGGCGATGAGCGCCATTTCGCGGCTGTAGTCGATCTGGGTGAAGCGCGCCAGCATGTCTGGAGTGAGCTCCTGCACGCTGCGCATGAAGCGGAAATAGCGCGATTCCTCGGACAGGTCATGCACGAATGTCTGTTCGAGTTCGGCATCTTCCGGGCGGATGGGGCGTATGGTGATGTCGGTGCCGTCTGCCAGTTGCCATTTGCTGACCAGGTGCGTCGGGTAGGGGTAAATCGCCATGTGGGCGTAGCGGTCTGGGTTGGGCTGGCGGTATTCCACCACCACGCGCGCGTCGGCGGCCAGGGCGCCATGCTCGTCCACGATCAGCGGGTTGATGTCCATTTCCATCAGCAGCGGCAGTTCGCACACCATTTCCGACACGCGCAGCAGCACGCTTTCGAGCGACGCCATGTCGGCCGGTGGCATGTGGCGGAAGGCGCCGAGCATTTTAGCGACATGGGTGCCCTGGATGAGGTCCTTGACGAGGAAATGATTGAGCGGGGGCAGGGTGACGGAGCGGTCGCCCATGATTTCCACCGTGGTGCCGCCAGCGCCGAAGGTGATTACCGGGCCGAAAACCGGGTCGTTGGTGACGCCGACCATCAGTTCGCGTCCGTTTGGCTTGACGATCATGGGCTCAATCGAAATGCCGTCCATGTGCGCGTTGGGCCGGTTGCGCTGTACGTTTTCCATGATCTCGTGGTAAGCAGCGCGCACCGCCTGGGCATTGCCGAGGTTGAGCAGCACGCCGCCGGCATCGGTCTTGTGGGTGATGTCGGGCGAATTAACCTTCATCGCTACCGGGAAGCCCAGCTGTTCGGCGATCAGCAGCGCCTCGTTGGGCGTGCGGGCCACCATGGTCTTCGCCACCGGGATGTGGAAGGCCGACAGCAGCGCCTTGGATTCCATTTCGTTGAGCACCTTGCGGCGCTCCAGCAGGGCGCCTTCGATCACCATGCGCGCGCCTTCCACGTCAGGTTCGAGCTGGTGTGAGAGGGGGCCGGGCATCTGCATCAGCAGCTTCTGGTTGCGGTAATAGTCAGAGAGGTAGGAGAATACTTCCACCGCCGGTTCCGGGGTGCGGAAATTGGCCCTCTTGGCCTGTGCAAAGGCGGCGTTGGCTTCGGCCACCTGCGATTCGCCCATCCAGCAGGTCAGTAGCGGCTTGCTGTACTGGTTGGTGAGCTCGATTACTGCCTGGGCAGCTTCGAGCGGCTTGGTCATGGCCTGGGGCGTGAGGATGGCGAGCACGCCATCCACATTCGGGTCTTCCAGGCAAGCCTTGATAGCGTGGTGATAGCGGTCGGCCTGGGCGTCGCCGATGATGTCGAGCGGGTTGGCGTGGGACCAGTTGGGTGGCAGCACCGGATTGAGTTTTTCGATGGTTTCGGCGGAGATTTCGGCCAGCGGTATGCCCAGATCGGATGCGCGGTCAGTCGCCATTACGCCGGGTCCGCCGCCGTTGGTAACGATGGCGAGACGGTTGCCTGTCGGGCGGAAGCCTGAAGCGAGTGCCTTGGCGGCGGAGAAAAGCTGGGTGATGGTTTGCACCCTTATCACGCCAGCGCGGCGCACGGCGGCGTCGAACACGTCATCCGAGCCGACCAGCGAGGCGGTGTGCGACATGGCGGCCTTGGAGCCGGCGGCGTGGCGGCCTACCTTGACCAGGATCACCGGCTTGATGCGGGCGGCGGCGCGGATCGAGCTCATGAAGCTGCGCGCGTTGCGGATGCCTTCGATGTACAGCAGGATGTTCTGGGTCTTGTTGTCCGAGACCAGATAATCGAGAATCTCGCCGAAATCCACGTCGGCGGACGAGCCCATCGACACCACGCTGGAGAAACCGACATCGTTGCTTTGCGCCCAGTCCAGAATGGCGGTGCAGAGCGCGCCGGATTGCGAGACAAAGGCGAGGTCGCCGCTATTGGCGCCGCCCTTGTTGAAGGTGGCGTTGAGGCCGATGGAGGGGCGCATCACGCCGAGGCAGTTAGGGCCGATCAGGCGAATGCCGTAGCGGCTGGCGTTGTCCAGTACGGCTTTTTCCAGTTCCTGCCCCTTGGGGCCGGTTTCGCCGAAGCCGGCAGTGATGATGACCGCCGCCTTGACGCCGTGCTTGCCGCAATCCTCGATGATGTCGGGGACCGTCTGGGGTGGGGTGGCGATGACCACCAGTTCAACCGGCTGGCCAATATCGGCAATCGATGCGTAGGCCTTCTTGCCCTGAATTTCCGCGCTCTTTGGATTGATGGGATAAAGGCCGCCCTGGTAGCCGCTTTCCAGCATATTCTGGAAGACGATCTGGCCGATCGAGTCGACACGCTCACTGGCGCCGAACACCGCGACGGACTTAGGCGCGAAAAGGGGGTTGAGGTAGTGTTGGCCCATGATTTTGCGATCCAAATGAGAGAGGGGGTATTATAGAAACGGATTGTGACCATTGTGCCACAAAATATGACCCCAAGTCTTATATAAGACCGGCAGATTAAACCCGATGCATACTGCTTACATTACTCATCCCGCCTGCCTCAAGCATGACATGGGCGCTGACCATCCCGAATGTCCGGCGCGCATCCAGGCCATCGAAGACCAGTTGATCGCCTCCGGCCTGCTGCCGTTTCTCGACCATCATCAGGCGCCCCGTGCCAGCGAGGCGCAACTGGCGCGCGTGCACGTGCGCGGCTATATCCGCATGATTTTCGACCAGGCGCCGAGCGCCGGCCTGATCCAGCTTGACGGCGATACGGCGATGAACCCGCACAGCCTGGATGCTGCGCTGCATGCCGCCGGGGCTGCTGTTCTGGGTGTCGATTTGGTCATGTCTGGCCGGGCGGAAAACGCCTTTTGCAACATTCGTCCCCCCGGTCACCATGCCGGGCGCAGCAACTCAGCTGGCTTCTGCATTTTCAACAACGTGGCGGTGGCTGCAGCGCATGCGCTTGAGCAGCATGGTCTGCAGCGGGTGGCCATCGCCGATTTCGACGTGCATCACGGCAATGGGACGGAAGACATCTTTCACGACGACCCGCGCGTGATGCTGTGTTCCACGTTCCGCCATCCGTATTACCCTTATTGCGGGGCAAATAGCGGCAACGAGCATATCATCAATGTGCCGCTTCCCGCCGGTACCGCTGGCGAGGGTTTCCGTGCGGCGGTGACGGATCAGTGGTTCCCTGCCCTGGAACGCTTCCAGCCCGAAATGCTGCTGATTTCGGCGGGCTTCGATGCGCACCGCGAGGATGACATGGGCGGATTTGCTCTGAGGGAAGCCGATTACGTCTGGGTGAGCGAAAAACTCAAGGAGATCGCCGCTCGCCATGCCGCCCGACGCATCGTCTCGGTGCTGGAGGGCGGCTACGCACTGCATGCCCTGGGGCGCAGTGCGGCGGCGCATATCAAGGTGTTGAGCGGATTGTGAGCTTCGATTATTTCGAGCACGATGCCGATATTGGCGTCATTGGCCGTGGCGCGACACTGGAAGATGCATTCGAAGGCGCCGCCGCAGCCATGTTCGCAATCATGGTGGACGCTGCCCAGGTCAAGCCGCTGGTGCAGTTCGCATTTTCCTTTGCCGAGGGCGATGTGGAACTGGCACTCGTGACCTGGCTCAACCGCCTGCTGGCCGAGGCGCGGCAGCGGGATCTGGTTCTGGGGCGCTTCAGTCTGATGCGTACCGATGGACAGTGGCAGGGGGCAGCCTGGGGTGCCCCGTGGGATGCAAACATGGAGCGCGGCACCGAAGTGAAGGGCGCGACTTTGACCATGCTGCGTGTCGGACAGATCGATGGTGTCTGGGAAGCGCGCTGCGTGGTGGACGTGTGAGAGTAGCTGTCAGCCTTCAGCTATCAGCTGTCAGTCAAAACCCGATAGCTCACTGCTGACAGCTAATTGCTGAGAGCTAATATTATGGATATGTCTCGCCTGCAACAGATCGATGCCTGTAGCTGGAGCGTGCCGCTGCGCGCAGGGGAAAAGCGCGCCCCGGTGCTGCTCTACGGCAGCCAATCCCTGCTTGCCAGCATGGACGACAAGGTGCTGGAGCAGATCACCAACGTGGCCTTCCTGCCCGGTCTGGCGGGCAGCGCCATGACCATGCCGGACGCGCACTGGGGCTATGGCTTCCCGATCGGCGGCGTGGCGGCGTTCGATCCGGAGCAGGGCGGCATCATTTCGGCCGGCGGGGTGGGGTTCGATATCTCTTGCGGCATCCGCTGTCTGCGCACCAATCTCGATCTTGAAAACATTACGCCGCATCTGGAAAAACTCGCGGATGCCCTGTTTCGCAACATTCCGGCGGGCGTGGGCGAGGAAGGCAAGCTCAAGCTGACGCCTGCACAGTTGAATGACGTGCTGACAGGTGGCGCACAATGGGCGGTGGAGCATGGCTACGGTCATGCCGGTGAACTGGAATATGTCGAGGAACGCGGCCACATGAAGGGTGCCGTGCCGGGCAACGTCTCCGAGGTCGCCAAGAAGCGGCAGCGCGGCGAGATGGGCACGCTCGGCTCAGGCAACCACTATCTTGAAATTCAGGTAGTGGAGAAAATTTTCGACCCTGACGCAGCGCGGGATTTCGGCCTGCACCAGGGGCAGATACTGATTTCCATCCACTGCGGCTCGCGCGGCCTGGGGCACCAGATCGGCACCGATTACCTGGTGTCCCTCGCCAAGGCAGCGGGCCGTCTGGGCATCCATCTGCCCGACCGCGAGTTGGCCTGTGCGCCGATCAACTCGCCAGAAGGGCAGGAATACCTCGGCGCCATGAACGCCGCGATCAACGTGGCGCTGGCCAACCGTCAGATACTCGCCCACCTGACGCGCGAGGTGTTCGACGAAATCCTGCCGCAGGCAAGCCTGGAAACGCTGTTCGACGTTTCCCACAACACCTGCAAGCTGGAAAAACATGCCGTGGATGGCAAGGAGCGGCTGCTCTACGTCCACCGCAAGGGAGCGACGCGCGCCTTCGGCCCTGGCCATCCCGCCTTGCCGGCGCGCTACCAGAAAGCCGGCCAGCCGGTTATCATCGGCGGCAGCATGGGTACCGGCTCCTACGTGCTGGCCGGAACGAAGGAGAGCGAGAACCGTGCTTTTTCCTCGGCCAGCCATGGCGCCGGACGTGCCATGAGCCGCACCCAGGCCTTGAAACGCTGGCAGGGCAAGGAGTTGATCCGTGAGTTGGCCAGCAAGGGTATTCTGATCCGCACCCAGTCCATGCGCGGGGCGGCGGAGGAAGCGCCGGGTGCCTACAAGGACGTGGACGAGGTAGCCGCGGCGACGGAACAGGCGGGGCTGGCGAAGCGCGTCGCCTTCCTGCGGCCGAAAGCGTGCATCAAGGGTTAGCAGGACAAAACGCAAGGGAAAAGGGGAAGTATAAAAATGCTGGCAGCAGAAAAAGCTTGGGAAATTTATAGAACGGCAGACATGATCCACTCTGCTCAGGAGGTGTCCGACACCGTGCGGCGGCTGGCGAGTGAGATTTCGGCGCAACTGGCGGACAAGCAGCCGCTGGTACTCAGCGTGATGAGCGGTGCGACGGTGTTTGCCGGCCAGTTGCTGCCGTTGCTGGAGTTCCCGCTGGATTTCGGTTACGTGCAGGTGTCGCGCTACGGGGATGCCATCCGCGGTGGACAAATGGTGTGGAAAGTGCCGCCTCCCGTGAACGTCAAAGGGCGCGTGGTGCTGGTGCTGGATGATATTCTCGACGAAGGCATCACCCTGGCCGAAATTCGCGTCAGCGTGCTGGAACTCGGCGCAGCAGCTTGTTACAGCGCGGTTTTTGCCGAGAAGGAAACCGGACGTCCCAAACCCATCCATGCCGATTTCGTCGGATTGAGTGTGCCTGACCGCTACGTGTTCGGTTTCGGTATGGATGTTCACGGCGCGTGGCGCAATTTGCCCGCGATTTATGCAATGAAAGAGGAATAATATGCTCGGAATTATCGGCGGCAGCGGTCTGACGCAAATGTCGGATCTCCAGGATATCCGCCGCAAGGTGGTGCGCACGCCTTTTGGCGATCCTTCGGGCGCCCTGACTTTTGGCCGGATCAATGGACACGAAGTGGTATTCCTGGCGCGTCACGGCGCTGGCCATACCATTCCACCGCATGAGGTAAATTACCGCGCCAACCTCTGGGCGATACATGCCCAGGGTGTGAAAGACGTGCTGTCCATCGCCACGGTGGGCGGCATTCACGCCGATCTCACGCCGGGAATGATCGCCATTCCAGATCAGATCATCGATTACACCTGGGGGCGCAAGACCACCTACCACGACTGTTCGTCGCTGTGCGGTTCAAAACCGGTCGTGCATATCGACTTTACCTGGCCTTATTGCGAGAACATGCGGCAGTTGTGCATGAAAGCCTGTCAGGGGGCGGGTGAAAAGTATATCGACGGCGGGGTCTATGCCTCGGTGCAGGGGCCGCGTCTGGAAACGGCGGCGGAGATCAACCGCCTGGAACGCGACGGTGCCACCATGGTGGGCATGACCGGCATGCCGGAAGCCGCGTTGGCCAGGGAGATCGGCCTGTGCTATGCGGCGCTCACGGTATCTGCCAACCATGCCGCGGGGCGCGGTTCCAGCAGGGACGCCATTACTTACGAGGAAGTGGATGCGGTGTTGAAGCTGGCCATGCAACGCGTTTACGGCGTGATCGAGCATCTGGTGGTGCTGCATGCCGATTAAGTCCGTTCTCAGGATGGGCGAGCCGCGTCTGCTTGAGGCTGCTCAGCCGGTGCGCAATTTCAACTCTCCAGAATTGTACGCCCTGATCGCCGACATGCGCGCCACCATGGCCGCGCTTAACGGTGCCGGGCTGTCCGCGCCGCAGATCGGCGTCGGGCTGCAGGTGGTGATTTTCGGCGGCTTCAAAAGTCCGCGCTACCCGGAAGCGGAAGAGATACCCGACACCGTGCTGATCAACCCGCAACTGGAATTTATCGGCGCGGCGATGGAAGAGGACTGGGAAGGCTGCCTCTCCCTGCCCGGCATGCGCGGCAAGGTGCCGCGCTACAAGCAGTTGCGCTACCGTGGCTTTGATCTTGCGGGCAAGGCCATCGACCGCACCGTATCGGACTTCCATGCCCGCGTGGTGCAACACGAATGCGACCATCTGCAGGGCATCCTCTACCCCATGCGCATCCGTGACATGCGGCTGTTCGGTTTTACCGACGTACTGTTCCCGAATTTGCCGGTTGTTGAAGAGTAGGGTGGGCGAAGCGTAGCGTTCCCCACTCAGGTTCCGAATCAGACAGGAATGTGATACTGGTCTTCCTGCAACTTGGCTTGTGCCGCCGCGAGCCTTGCAATCGGTACACGCGGGCCGGAACAGGACACGTAGCTCAGGCCGATGTGGTGGCAGAAATGAATCGAGCCGGGATGTCCCCCATGCTCGCCGCAGATGCCCACCTTCAGTTCGGAGCGTGTCTTGCGTCCGTTGTCCACCGCCATTTTCATCAGTTGTCCGACTCCCTTGATGTCCAGCACCTCGAACGGGTTGTCCTGCAGGATGCCGGTTTCGTTGTAGGCCGGCAGGAACTTGTTTTCCGCGTCCTCACGGCTGAAGGAGAAGGTTGCCTGGGTCAGGTCGTTGGTGCCGAACGAGAAGAATTCGGCGGTTTCTGCCATGCGCCCGGCGCGCAGGCAGCCGCGCACCACTTCCATCATCGAGCCGAACTTGAATTTCACGCTGATGCCGTGGGTCAACTCCACCAGCTTGTGGATGCGCTCGACGTAGCTGTGGATGCGCGTCAGTTCCTCCACCGTGGCGACTTGCGGCACCATGATCTCGGGGTAGATCTCGACGCCTTCGCGCGCGCACAGCGCTGCGGCTTCTAGAATCGCCTGGATCTGCATCGAGTAGATTTCCGGGTAGGTGATGCCCAGGCGCACGCCGCGGTGGCCCAGCATGGGGTTGACCTCGGCCAGGGAGCGCACTTTCTTTAGGATTTTTTCCTTCTTGCTGATCACGTCCTCTTCCAGGTGCGATGCTTTGAAGGTGTTCAGGCCGCCCATCAGCTTGGTCAGGCCGTCGGCATATTGCTGGTAGAGCTTGGGGTTGAGCAGCTTGAGGGTGTCTGGCAGTTCTTCCAGGCCGTTGATGGTGTCGCTCAACTGGTGCAGGTGGGCAATTTCCAGCTCGAGCTGCGCGGCGCTGGGCAGAAATTCGTGCATCGGCGGATCGAGCAGGCGGATGGTTACCGGCAGGCCCTTCATGGCCTTGAAAATGCCGGTGAAGTCCGAACGCTGGATCGGCAGCAGACGGTCGAGTGCGGATTGGCGCTGCTCCAGCGTTTCTGCCAGGATCATCTCCTGCACGATGGGCAGGCGGTCGGTGCCGTTGAACATGCGTTCGGTGCGACACAGGCCGATGCCCATGGCGCCGAACTCGCGCGCCTTGGCTGCGGATTCCGGCGTGTCGGCGTTGGCCATCACTTTCAGGCGTGCCACTTCGTCGGCCCAGCCCAGCAGGGTTGCCATCTCGGGCGAGAACTCGGCTTCCACGGTGGGCACTTCGCCGGCATAGACATGGCCGGTGCCGCCATTGATGGTGATGATGTCGCCTTCGTGCAGGGTGGTTTCGCCGATGATGGCGCTGCGCAACAGGTCGTTGATGACGATCTGCTCGCAGCCCGAGACGCAGGGCTTGCCCATGCCGCGCGCCACCACTGCGGCGTGCGAGGTCTTGCCGCCGCGGCTGGTGAGAATGCCCTGGGCCTGGAAGAAGCCGTGGATGTCCTCCGGCTTGGTTTCCTCTCGCACCAGGATGATCTTCTCTCCGGCGCGGCCACGAATTTCTGCCGTGTCGGCGTCGAACACGATCTTGCCGGAAGCCGCGCCAGGCGAAGCAGGCAGGCCCTGAGCCAGGGGTTTTCCCTTAAAGCTTGGCGCCAGTTGCGGCACCAGCAGCTGTTCCAGCACCGTGGGCTCGACCCGCAGCAGGGCGCGCTCGCGGGAAATCAGCCCCTCGTGGAACATTTCCACCGAGCTACGCACCATGGCGCGGGCGTTCATCTTGCCATTGCGCGTTTGCAGGCAGTAGAGCACGCCTTTCTCGATGGTGAATTCGAAGTCTTGAACTTCGTGGTAATGCGATTCCAGCCGGTCATGCAGCACGATCAGCTGGCGGTAGATTTCCGGCATTTCCTGTTCCATCTCGGCGATGGCCTTGGGCGTGCGGATGCCGGCCACCACGTCCTCGCCCTGGGCATTGGTGAGGTATTCGCCGAAGATCACGTTCTCGCCGGTACCCGGATTGCGTGTGAAACCTACGCCGGTAGCGGAGTCGTTGCCCATGTTGCCGAACACCATGGTGCAGATGTTGACGGCGGTGCCGTTGGCCAGTTCCCTGGTGATCTTGAACTGCTTGCGGTAGTCCACCGCGCGCTTGCCCATCCAGGAACGGAATACCGCGCCGACAGCGATTTCAAGCTGTTCGTAGGGGTCCTGCGGGAAGGGCTTGCCGCTGTGGCGTTCGACGATGACGAGAAACTCATTCGCCAGTTCATGAAGGTGCTCGGCGCTCAGCTCGACGTCCTGCAGCGCGCCATATTTGCGCTTGAGCGCATCCATGCTGTCCTTGAAATAATCCCTGCCGATGTTCAGCGCGATTTCGCCAAATAGCTGGATGAAGCGGCGATAGGCGTCCCAGGCAAAGCGTTCGTTGGCGGTCTGCTGGATCAGCCCCTGCAGTGAAGTTTCGTTGAGGCCGAGATTGAGAATGGTGTCCATCATGCCGGGCATGGACATCGCCGAACCCGAGCGCACCGACACCAGCAAGGGGTTGCTGGCACTGCCGAAGCCCTTGCCGGTTTTCTTTTCCAGCGCCAGCATGTGGCTCTTGATGTCGTCCATCAGCCCGTCCGGAAGCTGGTTTTTTTGCAGGTAGGCGAGGCAGGCTTCGGTGGTGATGACAAAGCCGGGCGGGACGTTAAGACCGATTTGGGTCATTTCGCACAGGTTTGCGCCTTTGCCCCCCAGCAGCATCTTGTCCTTGCCATCACCTTGTTCGAACGCGTATATGAATTTTTTGTGGTCGGTCATGATGTCGGTCCCAAAAACGTGCAAAAGTTCAGATTACTCTACCTTTTATTGCTCAGGTTGAGAACCGTAACGCGCTGGGTTGACGTAAAATATGCACTTTCCTGATATTCCCTTGTTTTGGTAAATTTAATGCGGATTCTGCTTAGCAACGACGATGGTTATTTCGCCCCTGGGCTGGCTGCGCTGGCCGAGGCACTTTCCGGGCTGGCGCAAGTCACGGTGGTTGCGCCGGAGCGTGATCGCAGCGGCGCGAGCAATTCCCTCACCCTCGATCGCCCCCTCATGCTGCGCCAGTCCAGCAATGGTTTTTATTACGTCAATGGCACGCCGACCGACTGCGTGCATCTGGCCGTGACGGGAATGCTCGATCATCTGCCTGACATGGTGATTTCGGGCATCAATCACGGCGCCAACATGGGAGATGACACGATTTATTCCGGTACCGTGGCGGCCGCGACCGAGGGCTTTCTGCTTGGCGTTCCAGCCATCGCGGTGTCGCTGGTCAACAGCCAGCATGGGCATTTCGCCACCGCTGCCAGGGTGGTCAAGGAGTTGGTGGAGCGTTATCAGCGCCAGCCTATCGGGCAGCCGACCCTGCTTAACGTCAATGTGCCTGATGTGCCTTACGAAGCCTTGCAGGGTAGCGCCACCACCCGCTTGGGCAAGCGTCACAAGGCCGAGCCAGTGGTGACGGTGGAAAACCCGCGCGGCCAGACAGTGTATTGGGTTGGTGCCGCGGGGGCGGCCCAGGACGCGGGGCCGGGAACCGATTTCGAGGCCGTCACGCGCAACCTGGTGTCGATCACGCCGCTGCAGATTGACCTGACCCATTACGCCCAGATGGACGCTGTTAAAACCTGGTTAGGGACTCATTAATGAATGTTCGTCTCAGCGGTATCGGCATGACCTCGCAGCGTACCCGCCAGCGCATGCTGGACCGCCTGCGCAGCCAGGGCATCAAGGACGAGGTGGTGCTGGCGGCGATGGGTTCCATTGCGCGCCATATTTTCGTCGATGAGGCGCTTTCTAGTCGGGCATATGAAGACACCGCGCTGCCGATCGGCTTCGGCCAGACGATTTCAAATCCTGGCACCGTGGCGCGCATGACTGAAATACTGCGTAACGGGCAGGATATGGGCAAGGTGCTGGAAATTGGCACAGGTTGCGGCTATCAGTCGGCCGTGTTGTCAAAACTGGCCCGGGAAGTCTATACCGTGGAACGGATTTCGCCGCTGCTGGCCAAGGCGCGCAAGCATCTGCGCGAATCGCATTGCAACAACGTGCGCGCCCGTCATGCCGATGGCGGGATCGGCATTGCCGAAGCGGCTCCATTCGACGGCATCATCATGACTGCCGCCTCCACCCACATTCCCCAGGCGCTGCTGCTGCAACTGGCGGTAGGTGGGCGCATGGTGATGCCGATCGGCACGGGCGAGAAGCAGTTCTTGCATCTCATCGAGCGCACCCCACAGGAGTATGTGGAAACAGTGCTGGAAGCGGTGAAGTTCGTGCCGCTGCTGGGGGGCGTGGTTTGATGCTGCGCGGGTTTACTGTGCTACTGGCCGTCCTGCTGGTGTTGATGAACGGTTGCAGTTCCACCTCGCGCCAGGCACCTGTTACGGATCGCACGCTTGCCGGCAAGAAAACTGCTGATGCGGACTGGCGCCCAAAAACCTACAGCGTGAAGAAAGGCGATACCCTGTATGGCATCGCCCTGGAATATGGCTTCGATTACAGGGAAATAGCGGAATGGAACGGCATCACCACGCCCGATATCATCCGCATTGGCCAGCAACTGCGCCTCACCCCGCCCCAGACCGGTGAGGTGGCTGTTACACCGTTAAGGGCCATTGCGCCACTGGTTGAAAGCCTGCCCGGCCTGCCAACTCATGACGCGCAAAGCCAATCCAACGGTTTGCTTAAAACCCAGCCCAAGGCCGGAAAGATTCCCTATTCAGCGGAAGCGGAAGCCGCACCCCCCGTTGCGCTCAAGCCTGAAACGACCGTGCCGAAAACACCTCCGCTTGCCGAACCGCCTCCCAGGATTGCGGAAGACAAAAAAGCCGCGCCATCCGTCAGCGCCGATGACGACGATCTGGAGTGGGCGTGGCCGACAAAGGGCAAGGTGATCGCAACTTTTAACGAGGCGAGCAATCTAAAGGGGCTGGATATCGCAGGGAAAATGGGCCAGCCGGTACTCGCTACCGCACCGGGCAAGGTTGTTTACAGCGGGAGCGGGTTGCGTGGCTACGGTAAGCTGGTGATCATCAAGCACAATAAAACCTATCTCAGCGCCTACGCCCATAACAGCCAGATTCTGGTGAAGGAAGGACAGAGCGTGGTCAAAGGGCAGCGTATTGCCGAGATGGGCGACAGTGATGCCGACCAGGTGAAGTTGCACTTCGAGATCCGTCGGCTGGGTAAACCGGCAGACCCGCTCAAACATCTGCCAGCGAGCAACGGCTGATCAGTTTTGCTGTGCGGCTATTCAGCTTCCAATTTCGTGCGCCCACACCAGCGCTTTGACGTAGCTGGTATTGACCTGTTCGATGCTGATGTCGGCAATTTTTGCATGATGTTCGATACTGGGCTGATCGTGATTCTCACATGCGATGGCCAGTTTCAGGAACGGGGCGTAAGGTCCGTCCTGCGCCAGTAGAGCCCGACCGACCGAGGGGCCAAGAGACAAATGGCTGAGTGCCGCCTCAAGTGGCATCTTGAATAAAATATCCAGTTGCGAAAACATGCCGGTGACAAACAGTCCCATTTTTTCTGTCGCCGAGCGGTTACGCTGGCCGAGTAACTCAGCCAGCCTGCCGCGTAACAAGGCATTTTCCAGCAGCGTATGGTTATGGTTGTGCTCGGGATTCTCCTGGCGAAACAGCAGCACGGCCAGCCAGCGATATAACACGTCATTCCCCAGTATTTGGAGCGCGTCGGAAATAGAACCTACTTCTTGCACCAAACCGTTGTTGGGCGAGTTCAGGTAGCGCAACAGTTGGCAGGAAAGGGCGTTATCTTGTTGTATCGCCTCCACAATCTCGCCGCTGTTGGCGTGGTTTCTCAACATGTTCATGAGTACGATGATTTTTGCCCGCTGGCGGCTGATAGAGGGCTCTGTGCGCGCCACGGTGTGGTCAAAGTGGCTGCCCTGATAATGGCGGAACGAGAGCCGCGAGGCGATATTCCGGGCTTCCGGGGTGTGCACGCTTTTTGCGATCAGGGTTTTTTCGCTTAGGCATGGAATCAGTTCCAGTTGCGACCCCAGTTCAAGAATGCTGTTACGGGCGATATCGAAACGAACGTAATCCGCCAGGTCCAGCAGTGGGTAAAAACCCGGTGAGTAGCTGAAGTCGTCCAGGGCGAAGCGGAATCCATGGGCTCTCAATTCGCGGCAGCGCGCGATGAGTTTATCCACTGTTTCCGGTTCCGGACGAAAGGCGAGTACGATCTTGCGGCTGGGGAGTTGCGTGATCAGTTCAAGCTCAAGCGAGTCAGGTGATAGATGGATGAATACCAGCTCGGCGCTAGGGTGCTGGAGGTTGTTCAGGGTAAGAACGCTTTTCAGCAGCAGTTCATCATGCATGCGGCGCACCATGGGACTGGTGCTGGTCCCCAGAAGCTCGCCCGAATTGTTGAGCATGAACTCGTGGCCAATCACGCGCTGGGACTGGTGAGCGAATATGGTTTCGCGACGAATGAAACCGAAGTGCAGTCCTTCTGGTTTGGTCTGTTCGGGCTCTGCGCCGGAAAACCCTGGAAACGGCATCATGCGCGCGGCAGGGCGGGACGCTTCAAAAGTCGTGCTGTAGGCGCGGATGTTTTCGTCCGGGCCGAGGTAAGCAGCCCCCGCAACAGATAACTGTTGCCGGAACGGAGGGAGCGCAGCAACGCTTCCCGTGAAAAAATTGAACAACTTCGCAAGCATTTTCATCTACCCATGAGCACATGAATCCATACTATGGGAAAGCATGGGGAATTGTAATCAGGGTGGGTAGGGTTTTGTTATAGGGGAATTCCCTATGCGGGGTAGGAAATCCCGCCGACTCAGGAGGGCCGTTCTTTTTCCTGTTCTATCCACTGCACCGCATAGCGAGTCAACTCCGCGGCATTCTTGAGGCCCAGCTTGTCCTTGAGATGGGCTCGGTGGGTTTCCACTGTTTTGACGCTGCGATTCAGTTCGTGTGCGATGTCGCTGGTGGCGAAGCCGCGACCGATGAGGCGGAATACTTCCAGTTCGCGGTCGCTCAAGAGATCGATCGGAGAGAGGCTACTTTCGTCCCCGCCGAGTACGCGCTGCAGTATTTTTGCCTGCATCCGTTCGCTCAGGTAGATATCGCCACGTATGACCTGACGAATGGCGGTGAGCATTTTTTCTGTAGCCTCCTGTTTCATGATGTACCCCCGCGCACCGGCGCGCAGGGCACGCTCCGCGTAGAGGGTTTCATCGTGCATGGAAATGACCAGTACCGGTGTTTTGGGGTGGCGGCTCTTGAGTATTTTTACTAGTTCAATGCCGGAAACACCATCGAGGGAAATGTCTACCAGCAGAATGTCGGGCGCTTCGCTCGCCACCAGGTCGAGTGCGCCCTGGGCATTGCCAGCTTCGCAGCAAGTGGTGAGATCGGTTTCCTGGTTGATGAGTTGCGCGATGCCTTGGCGCACAATGGGGTGATCATCAACGATGAGTACCCTGATTTTGTTGTCCGGTTCTGCAGCCATGTTCTGTTGTCCCTTAAAACTAAAAACTTATTGAACCACGGAGAACACGGAGTGCACGGAGAAGGACTATCTTGGGCCTCTATAAATAGCCTCACCAAACAGATGAATGCCACACCACGTGAGATGTTTTTTTCTCCGTGTTCTCCGTGAACTCCGTGGTTAACTGCTTTTTCTACTTTAAAAGTAGGCCCGGATGCGCGATCCATGTCCTGGATCGCTTTCAATATCCAGGCTGGCGCCGATCATTTTGGCCCGGTAACGCATGATCTGCAGCCCCATGCCTGAATTCTTGCCGATCAGGTGGGGGTGAAAGCCCATACCGTCATCATGGACAGAAAGCTGCATTCTACCCTGCGGCGCACTGAGCTCAATCGAAATGTGTTTGGCCCTGCCGTGCTTGACCGCGTTGTTGACCGCTTCCTGGGCGATACGGTAGACGTGATTGGCCATGGCATTTTCTTTTACCAGCACCGCTTCATTGCAGTGAAATTCACAGTGGATTTGGAAGAGCCGTTCAATATTGGCGGCAAGCGCTTCCAGGGCGGACATCAGGCCGTTTTCTTCCACTTCGACTGGTTGCAGGCCACGGGCCAGTTGACGGGTTTCAGAGATCGCCTGATTGATTAGTGTCACGATTTGCGCAGCTTGCGTCGCCTCTTCCGCTGAATGGTTGGCCAGTTTCCGGGATAATGCCTTGCTCAGGAATGCGATGCCGGTCAATTGCTGCCCCAGGCCATCATGCAGTTCATGTCCGATCCGTTCGCGCTCTCGCTCACCGATATCCATGATTTGCCGTTCCAGGTCACGGATATGTTCTTCACGCAGCTTGCTGGAGGTGATGTCGGTAGCGATCTCCAGGCGTACGATGCGTCCGTCCACCCACTTGATGGCGCTATCCTGAACCAGATACCAATGCTGGTTGACGGTGTTTTGAAATTCCCAGATAACTGGCTCACCCGGCGTGCCATCCGCGTTGAGCAACCTGTTGTTGGTGCAGAAGTCGCAAGGACCGCTCTGCTTGCTCTGCAGCGACTGCCAGCACAGTTTTCCGGTCGCGTTGCCGAAGGTTTCCTGGGCGTACTTGTTGAGGAACAGCAGTTCGTAGGTCTCCATGTCAGCGACGTAAACCAGGGCATCCAGGCTATCCAGCACGGTCGCTAGGATGGCGCGTCTTTCTTCCCTGGCATCTTGTACCGCTTGCAGTGCTACTGCCATGTTGTTGACGCCGCGTTCCAGCATGGACAGTTCGCCCGATGAGTTTGTTTCTACTCGGGTGGCAAGGTCGCCCTTGCCGATTCTGGCGACGGCACCCGCCAGCATCGTGATCGGATCGGTCACCTCGCGCGCCATGCGTAGTGCCAGCAATGTGGCCAAGGCCAACCCGCTCAGCGTGATCAGCAGGCTGTTGAAAATGATCTTGTTTTTCTTGAGCAGGCTTGGCAGGCGGGATATCTCGACCAGGGTACGCCCAAGTACCTTGGATTCGCCACTTGCAGGGTTTGTTGCTTGATCGACAGGGTCGAGATAGTTTTCCACCTCGGTCTGGCTCTGGAAAATGGGGGCTGAAAACACGATCACATCGCTGTTTCCGATGGCTGCCGGCTTTGGGGAAGTAATTTCGCTGCTCGAAGGAACGGGGAGGCTATGCCCACTTACTGCCAGGATGCGGCCATCGCCATTGATGATGGTGACTGCGGTAACATCGGTTTCCTGCAGGGCGCTTTGTGCAAGGCGTGCAAGAACCTCATGGTTCCCGGAAAAAACACCGAATTCGGCTGCGGGTGCCAACTGGCGCACGATGGCGAAGCCACGCTCGTTGAGCGCTTGATCGATGTCACTGATGCGGGTGCTGATGTCGTAGAAAGTCAGCCCGGCAGCGATGATCAGCGCCGGAACCAAAGCCAGGAAGAGCACCCGCCCCTTGATGCCCCATTGCTTCAGCACCTAGCAGCCTGTCGGAAGGGTAGCATGACGGCCTCAGTCAAGCGGGTAACAGACGGAGATTTCGCTGCCATTGCCGGCAAACTCTATCCTAGTGCACAGGTTCTTGACCAGTGCCAGTCCGCGCCCGGATGGGCGTGTGCTGGCACTGACGTCGGAGTTAATAATTGAACTATAATCAAAGCCATTTCCACTATCTTTAAAGTGCATTCTCATTATTTCATGGTTCTGCTGGCGCAAACGTTCGACTTCGATTTCCAGCACCCCATGCTGCAGATTGGCCAGGTGTTGATGGCGTTGTTCAAAGTATTGCTCGAAGCCATCCGGGGCGGATTTAAGGGATGAATCGAGGTTCAGTATGCCGTGGTCGAGTGCGTTGTTGAACAGTTCGGTGAAAATCAGGAACACCTGGCCACGGTGGTTGGTGTTGAGGCGCATCTGGTCCATCCACGCCAGCAACATCGGCACGACATCGATGGTTTTAAGCTCGGAGGGCGTGAGACGCAATGAGATTTTCCAGCGGCAGGGGCTGGCTGAAAGCGCTTGGGATTCCTGTTGCGCGTCGACTGTTTCCTGGCGTGGTGAATCCTCCGCGGCGTTGAGAGGACACTGGATCAAGCCAATGGAAAGGTCGTCATGTGCAGGTATCCCGTCCATGTGACTATCGAGCGCCGCCATCAGTTGCTCAAAACGCTGCTCCACGGGGGCCGAGGTCAGGATTTGCTGCAGGCGCTGCAGGCCAAATTCCTCGCTGTTGGCGTTTCGCGCCTCGATCGGCCCATCGGAAAATAGATAGAGTTGGCCGGGTTCGTCCCAGTGAAACAATTCAGTGCCTGCATCAAATTCCGCCTCGCTGAAAATGCCCAATGCCGGGTGCGCGGAATTCCAGCTGCGTTGTATTACGCCCTGGTCGTCGATGAACAGGGCCGGGGGGTTTCCACCATTCCAGACATGCAGAATCCGGTCGCTAAGGTTGATCGAAACCAGGGTTGCAGCAACGAAACGTTCCGTCGGCATCAGTTGCTTGATCTTGCGGTTGAGCTCCTGGGCGATGGTGGAAATGGCAAAGCCCTTCGAGGTCATGCCATAGAAAACCTCCACCACCGGGATGACATTGAGTGCGGCGGAGAGTCCGTGCCCGGTGCCATCGGCTAGAAGCAGGTGAATTTCGTCAGCCGGTGTGAGGGCGGCGAGGAAAATGTCCCCGCTAAAATGTTGTGCCGGTTTGTTCCAGAAGCGGATCGAGTGGTGTTCGAGGTGGTCGTAGTGGGTGATTTTTTTGATCAGATGCTGGGCAAGCTGGAGTTCGCGCTCGTTTTCATCGCGGTAGAGTTCGAGCTGCTCGGTGTTTTCCAGGATCTGGCGCTGCATTCCGGCGATGCGTGTTACCGCCTTGATGCGGGCTTCAAGAATAACCAGATTGATCGGCTTGGTGATGTAGTCGTCACCACCGACCTGGATGCCCTTGACGTGATCTGCATCCTGAGACTTGGCCGTCAGGAACATGATCGGTACCCATTTGTTGGGGTACAACTCGCGAATCTTGGCCGTCGCCTCGTAGCCATCCATTTCCGGCATCATGACATCCATCAGAACCAGATCAGGAGACTCGGTGCGAAATTTTTCCAACGCTTCCAGACCGTTGCGTGCCAGTACTGTTTGGTGTCCGAGCTTGTTGATGAACTTGCTTACCAGCAGCAAATTCGGTTCGGTGTCGTCTACTACTAAAATCTTTAGTTGTTTTGGCATTTTTTGGCGTGAGGAATATGTGGGACGGCATGCATGCCGACATTTCGGGTTAAGGCCCGACCTACACGTTATTACCTGATCGTAAACAGCTTGTTGAAATTCGCCACGTCCAGTACCTGCTGCACTACACCGCGGCAGTTGGTGAGCGCCATGGATTTGTGGACTGCGGCGGTTTTTTCCCGCAACAGCAAAAGCATGCCCAGCGCGGAACTATCCAGATAATCGACAGCGCCCAGGTCGATTTCAATTTCCTTGACTTCCGGATTTTCCAGCACTTGCTGATAAGCCTCGCGGAATTGACGATGCGAATTGAAATCGAAGCGGCCGACCATGGCGATTTTTGCATTGTTGCTTTCCACCGAGGTTTTGATCTGGACAGTGCTCATCGTTGTTAATCCTTTTAATTAGTGCGAAAAATTATAAGCTTAAAAATAAGCCGGTTTCTATACCCTGAATGCGCGTGAACCCAAACTTGCCAAGTATTTCATTACTTTGGGTGCCATCTCCTGCAGCGGGACCACTTCATCCACGCCGCCCGTGGCAATGGCTTCCTTGGGCATGCCGAAAACCACACAACTGGCTTCATCCTGGGCAAAATTGTATGCACCGGCCTGTTTCATTTCCAGCATGCCGGCCGCGCCGTCCTTGCCCATGCCGGTCAGAATTACGCCAATGACATTCTTCCCGGCGCAGTTGGCGGCGGAGCGGAATAATACGTCCACGGAGGGGCGGTGGCGATTTACTGGTGGCCCCTGGTTGAGCTCGCAGATGTAGTTCGCACCGCTGCGCTTGAGCAAAAGGTGGGAGTGCCCCGGCGCGATGTAGGCATGCCCGGGCAAAACCCGGTCGCCGTTCTCGGCTTCCTTGACTGTGATTTTGCACAGGCTATCGAGGCGTTGAGCAAAAGACAAGGTGAAGGCTTCCGGCATGTGCTGGGTGATGAGGATGCCGGGGCAATCGGGCGGCAGTTTAATCAAGAACTCCTTGATTGCTTCCGTGCCACCGGTGGATGCTCCGAGGATGATCAATTTCTCGGTGGAGGTAATGGAATTGGAGAGCGCAGGTAACACGGCATCGGCGGAAAGACGCGGTGTGATCGCGGAAGGACTGATTGGAGCGGCCGCTGCTTTGCGCACTCTGGCCTTGGCGGCAGCGCGGATTTTATCGGTGATTTCCTCGGCGTATTGCTGCATGCCGTTGGAGATGTCCATCTTGGGTTTGTTGAAAAAATCCACTGCACCCAGTTCCAGTGCGCGGAAGGTGATATCCGAGCCTCTTTCGGTCAGGGAAGAAACCATCACTACCGGCATCGGCCGCAAGCGCATTAGTTTTTCAAGGAAATTGAGCCCATCCATGCGAGGCATTTCCACGTCCAGCGTCAGTACATCCGGGTTAGTCTGCTTGATCAATTCCCGTGCCACCAGCGGATCAGGCGCAGCACCGACAACTTCCATGTCGGGCTGGCTATTGATGATTTCTTTCATCAGGCTGCGGATCAGTGCCGAGTCATCGACGACCAAAACTTTAATTTTAGACATTTTTGTTATCAGCTTTTAGCGCACGGCAATCAGAAAAAATCACGTAAAAAGCTCCACATCGCCTTCCACCTTGGAGTACTGCAAACGGGTGCTGTATGCTTTCTCCCTATCGATGATAGTGTCATTGTGAACATTGCGCAGCTTTTTGACCAGTACCTTGCCGGTCTTGGGAAAGAAATATACCTTGCGCGGATAGATGTCCATCAGGTCCTGGGCCACCAGCTTTATTTTTTCCATTTGCAGAAAATCAAGCACGAACTTTGAATTGCGCTCGCCGACATTGGCTACCACAAAGCCGCGTAATACGTTGCCGCCGCCAAATACCTTGGCTTCCAGGTTTTCACGCCGGGCCCCCATCTTGAGCAGTTGATTGAGCAGAATTTCCATTGCATACGTGCCATAGCGCGCCGACTCCCCCAATGGGTTGTCCTGATCCTGCCCGCTATGCGGCAGCATGAAATGGTTCATGCCGCCAATGCCGCTTATGCGATCGCGGATGCACGCCGCGACGCATGAGCCCAGCACCGTAACCAGCAGCATGTCGCGGCCCGTGGTGTAGTACTCGCCTGGCAGGATTTTGGCCGCCTGCATGTCGAAGTTGCGGTCGAAATAATGGTTGGGAGCGAGGATTTCCTCGTACCCATGCTCAGCCATGGTGCGCCTTGGTCTTGTCGGCAACCTGATACACGGTGTTGCCAATCAGTTTGAACAGGTCAGCCGCATGATGAAAACTTTCGGAATGGCCGGCGAAGAGCAGTCCGTCCGGGCGTAACAGCGGCACGAATTTGCTCAGGATCTGGTGCTGGGTTTGTTTGTCGAAGTAGATCATGACGTTGCGACAAAAAATGGCATCAAACGGCGGCCTGAGCGCCCAGTTGCTGTCGAGCAGGTTGAGCTGGCGAAAAGTAATCATGTCGCGCAGTTCCGGGCGCACACGGGCGAAACCTTCATGTTTGCCGCTGCCCTTGAGGAAAAAGTTTTTAATCTTGTCCTGGGGCATTTTTTCCAGCCGGTCCATGGCATAGATTCCCGCTTCTGCCTTGGCCAGTACGTTGGTGTCCAGATCGGTGGCGATGATATGTACTGGCGGGGTATAGGTGTTGAACACTTCCACCATGGTCATAGCCATGGAGTACGGCTCCTCGCCGGTCGAGGAGGCGGAACACCAAAGATTGAGCGGGTGGCGCCCCTTGTGCTTGCGCGCATGCTCGGCCAGGATGGGAAAGTGGTGTTGTTCGCGGAAGAACGAGGTGAGGTTGGTTGTCAGGGCATTGGTGAATGCCTGCCACTCGGTTTCATCATTGCTTTCCAGTAGCTTCAGATAATCGCGAAAGCTTGACAGGCCGGTGGCGCGTAAGCGGCGCGCGAGACGGCTGTAGACCATGTCCTTCTTGCTGGGGTTGAGCGCAATGCCTGCATGGCTGTATATCAGCTTGCAGACCACCTCAAAATCCTTGTCGGTGAAGTGAAACTCGCGGTCGTTGGTTGCCATGGAATAATTATCGCTCAGTTGAGACGTCTTGGTGCAGATAGGTTAGTTCGGCCGCTATCGAGCTTGAATGCAGAAACCGCCGTGGCCAGGCCTTCGGATTGTTCTTCCAGCGATTCGGCGGCGGCGGCGGCTTCCTCGACCAGGGCGGCGTTCTGCTGGGTGACCTCGTCCATCTGGGTGATAGCCTGGTTGACCTGCTCGATGCCGGCGCTTTGTTCGGAAGAGGCGGCCGAGATTTCGGCCATGATGTCGGTGACGCGCTTGATGGCGGTGACGATCTCTTCCATGGTGGTACCGGCTTCGGCCACCAGTTTGGAACCGTCATCGACCTTGCTGACGGAATCGCCGATCAGGGTCTTGATCTCTTTTGCAGCGGCGGCGGAGCGTTGCGCCAGATTGCGTACCTCGGCGGCGACCACGGCAAAGCCGCGTCCCTGCTCACCGGCACGGGCAGCTTCCACTGCAGCATTCAAGGCCAGGATGTTGGTCTGGAAGGCGATGCCGTCAATCACCGAAATGATGTCGACGATCTTGCGCGAGGATTCGTTGATGGACGACATGGTATGTACCACCTGGCCGACCACGTTGCCGCCCTTGCCGGCCACTTCGGAAGCGCCGATGGCGAGTTGGTTGGCCTGACGGGCATTGTCCGCATTCTGCTTCACGGTGGAAGTCAGTTCTTCCATGCTGGAAGCGGTTTCTTCCAGCGATGAGGCTTGTTCCTCGGTACGTTGCGACAGATCGGAATTGCCGGCGGCAATTTCCTTGGAGGCGGTGTTGATGGCGTCAACAGATTCCTTGATTTCGCCTATCAATCGCTTGAGGCTTTCCACCGTGGTGTTGCTGTAGTCCTTGAGTTGGCCAAAAGTGCCGTGATATTCGTTGGTGATGGTTTCGGTCAGGTCGCCCTTGGACAACGCTTCAAGTACGCGTAGTACCTCACCCAGCCCCACCTCGCTGGTTTCCACCAGTTGGTTGATGCCGAGTGAAAGCTCGCGCATGAAGCCCTCCTTGTCGGCGGTGTTCAGGCGCTTGGTGAAGTCGCCCTTGAGCGCAGCGCCCACGATTTCCTGTACTTCTCCCTGAATCTTCAGTTCCTGGGTGGCATCGACCCATTCCACTGCCGTGCCGATGCGTAGCCCCTTCTCGTTGGAGACGGGAATGGCGGTGAGAT
>Ga0209077_1000030_pt1 | contig 35632 bp, 59 predicted proteins | sample PPLLak1March2015_FD_187247 | JGI IMG/M metagenome (GOLD analysis project Ga0209077, IMG submission 187247) | Freshwater sediment microbial communities from Prairie Pothole Lake near Jamestown, North Dakota, USA - PPLs Lake P7 Core (1) Depth... | ecosystem: Environmental > Aquatic > Freshwater >... | reverse complement strand
GTACTCCGGTGAACACGTGTTCGGGGTGAGGGGGGGGTCTCATGGCCCACGTCTGACGATGTCGATGGGTCTTTCGGCCCGTTGATGGTGGGCGGGTGGGTCATCCGACCCCTTCCCGATCCTGGGGGTTAACTTCGCCGTTAACCCTGTCGATGGTCTGGTGTGCCCGGGAACCGCCCGGGCGATGACCAAGGAGCCCTGCGATGGACACGACCCCGCTTCCCGATCACGTCGAACTGGTACCCGGTGACGGCGGATGGATCGAGGCGTACCTGATCAACGCCGCCGGCACGCAGCGGGTGGCGGTGCTCGGCATGTGGTGCAACACCGACGGCTGGGTCAACGACGGCCCGGGCGGCAACGAGCGCGACGTCGCCGATCACGACACGTGGCTCGCCGGCGTCGTCCGGCTCGGCCAGCGCCTCGACAAGCCGGCCCGTCGCACGCCCGATCCGATCGAGGCGGAGGTGATGCCGGCCGCCGAGGCGGTGGCCACGACGCCGGCGCCGACGGTCCATCACGTGAACCGGCACGCCGTGCCGACGGGCGGGTTCGTCGACGCCGAGGGCGGCCGGTACGTCGACCGGGTCGGGCGTGGACCGCGCAAGGCCCGCCTGTTGGTCGACGGCGCACACCGGGCCGGGTTCGGCCTGTGCTACTGCGACACCGACCTCTGGTCGAACACGGGCGAGTTCCGGCCGCGGCGGCACGGCGCCCGCCTCGATGCGTACGGGCTGGGGACCGTGATCGACAACCACGGCGGGACGGCCGCCGAGATCGCCCGGGACCGGGCCGACGGCGTCGTGATCGAGGCGGTTGCCGGTGACCTGCTGGTCATGCCCGACCCCGCGGCGCCCGCCGGCGCTACGGCCTGGCGGATCGAGGCGGCCGGGTACGACGGGCGCGACGTGCGCCTGGTCCCGGCGAACGACGAGTACGCCGCCCTCATTGCCGGGCGGTGACCCGGCCGGCGTGCCCGGCACACGGCGACCCCGGCATCGACCGGGGTCGTTGCGCGCCCGGGATCTTTCCCGACGAAGGGGTTAACATCCGGGTTAACCCTGCCGATGGTATGTGTGTGCCCGGGAACGGCCCGGGCGGGAACCAGGAGCCACCCGATGAACGACGTCACGAACACCCTCGATCACCTCGCCGAACTGGCGAACAACGTCGGGATCGCCGGCGACCACGCCGCCCGGGCGTTGCGGAACGGGACCGACGACGGCGTCGAGCGGGCGTACACGGCGGTCGGCAACGCCATCGAGGCGGCCGAGGCGCTGATCGCCGCCGCCCGCGCCGCCGGGTACGACGGCACGGCGCCGTGACCCGCACACCGACCACGACCGCACACGACCCGAACGGAACCACGATGACGACCCGACGCACCCGCCGCCCGTACACGCTCGCCGACTGGTCGAGCGCGAACGACACCGCCGAGCGGTACCGCACGCTCGCCGCCCGTGCCGAGGAACTCGGGCTCGAACCTGAGGTCGACTCGTTGTACCGCACGGCCGCCGAGTTCGACGACGAAGCCGAGCACATCTTCCTGGACCTGGTCGCCCGCGGCATCGAGCCGTGACCCCGGCGCCGGGCGACCGGCAACCGACCCGCACACGACGACCCGGCCCGGTGCCGGGTCGTTGCGCGTCCCGGGATAGTTATCCCGGTAGGGGTTAACATCGCCGTCAACTGTGCCGATGGATGTGTGTGCCCGGAACCGCCGGGCCACCCGAACGGAGCAACCGATGGACGCACACGAACTCGCCGAAGCCCTGATCGGCGTCACGCTGGCGAACCCCGACACCGACGACCCCGGCATCGACAACGCCATCGACGCCTACACGTTCGCCGAGGGCGGGCTCATGACCGACGGCGCCGGCATCGTCATCACCCTCGCCGACGGCAGCGAGTTCCAGGTCACGGTCGTTCAGTCCAAGGCGGGCGCCGCGGATGACGCCGAGGTGACCCGATGATCGCCGCGGCCGTCATCACGACCGACCTCGCCGCCCGCCTGGCCGAGGTCGTCGGCGTCGTCGACGACCTGCTCGGGCTCGACGCCGGCGACGCCATCGCCGCCCTTCATGCCCAGATCGACGGGCACGCCGCGACCCTCGTCGACGAACTCGTCGGCGACGACCCGATCACGGCCGAGGTCGTCGCCGAACGGGTCGCCCGGCTCGTCGACCTCGACGACGTCGACGACGCCCGTTCGCCGCTGGGCATCACCCTCGGGTTGACCCGTGACGACCCGGTCAGCCAAGCGTGGGCGGCCGACGTGCTCGGCGTGTCCCGGGCACGGGTCAACGCGCTCGTGAACGCCGGCAAGCTCGCCCTCGTCGTCGACGCCGACGGCACCCGCTGCGTGACCCGGTCATCGGTCGCCGCCCGCCTCGACGCCCGGGTGCCGGTGTGACCGCCGTGCCGGCGCCGGGCGCCCGGGTCGAACTCGTGGCCACGGCCGACCCGTTCACCCGGCTCGTGCCCGGCGACCGGGGAACGGTGACCCGGGCGTCATCCATGGCCATCAGCGTCGACTGGGATACCGGATCGAAGCTGAGCCTGATCCCCGGCGAGGATCGGTGGCGGGTCGTCGACTGACCGCCCACGAGAGGCGCCACACGGCGCCGTACGGCCCGCACACGACGGCCCGGCCCGACGGCCGGGCCGTTGCGCGCCCGGCCCGCTGGCGGGCACACGGCTGGTCAGCGGCCGCCGGTCTCGGCGAGGTCGGCGGCCGCCGTGGCGATCGCCTCGTCGAACCGGCGCGCCGCGCCCGGGTCGGAGCGAACCCGTTCGGCCAGCGCGGCGACGCCGGCGGGGTTGCCGTCGGTGAGCCGGGCGATGGCCAGCATCCGGGCGATGTTTTCGTCGTCGAGCCCGCGGGCTCGAAGGATGCCGATCTGCCCGGGCGTGAACATGATCGGCCCGACGTCGGGAACGCACGCGTCGCAGTAGGCCATCACGGCGGCGGGGTCGAGTTCGCCGGCGTAGAACCAGATCGCGACCCGGCACCCGAGGCAGCGGAGCATCATCGACCCGACGACCGGGTCGTCGAGGTCGGCGACCCGGCGGCACCGAACGACCTTCATCGGTCGACGGCGTCGAGGCGACGCAGGACGACGTCGATCGTCCGGCCCGTGGCGTCGACGACGTGCTTCGGGAAGGCGGGGTCGTCGGGGTTGACGTTCGTCGTTCCGATGAGCAGCGCCTGGGTGGCGGCGAGCGTGAACGCCATCGTGCGGAGCGTCGCCCGGTCGAGCGTGACGTCCATCGCCTCGGCGAGCCGGTCGAGGTGCATGTCGTACGCGGCCCGGCCGACGACGTCGTCGACGTCGATGTTCGCCTCGATGCTCGTCCGGGCGCCCTCCATCCACGCTTCGAGCAGGCCCGGCTTGCCGGGCTCGGCGGGGTCGGGCGGGTCGCCCTCGGCGCGGCGGGCTTCGGCGTCGACGACGACCCGGCGGAAGGCGTCGACGAAGTCGTCGGCGGCGTCGAGATGGAACATGATCCGAACGTCGGCAAGCGGTACGTCGTCGCCGGCGTCGGGTGCGTTCCAGTTGCCGGTGAGGGTCGTGAAGATCACGTTCGCGTGCGCGCCGTCGTCGTGGATCGCCTCGGCGATCGTGAAGCGGGCGGCGCGCACGAGCAGCACGTCGTCGCCGATCTCTTCGACCCGCAACGTCATCGGGCTTCCGCCACGGCGACGAAGGCGTCGACGAGCGCGTCGCGGTACCGGACGGCGGTCGGGCCGGTCGGGTCGGCTTCCGCCTCGAACATCAGCGACTGCACGGCGTCGGCGTCGCCGTTCGCTACCTGGGTCCAGGCGAGCGTGCGGGCGATGTCGACGACATCGCAGCCCTCCCGGCGCAGCACGGCGATCTGAGCGGCCGTGATGGCGATCGGTAGCCCGGGCGGCGTGCACGTCGTGCACAGCACCTCGACGTGATCGCCGGCGAGGTTCCGGTACACGAGCGGGTCGAGCCACACGGCGGCCCGGCACCGGTAGCAGGTGACGGCGATCGACCCGTCGATCGGTTCGGCGAGTTCACCGACCTTCAGGCAGGTGATGATGGCGGCGGTCATCGGAGCCTCGCTTTCGTCATCGCCCGGGCGCCCTTCACGGTCGCCTCGATGTCGGCGGGTTCGGTCCGGTCGGCGACGAGCGCGGCCCGGGCACGGGACTCGGCGACGTCGAGGGCGGCGTCGAGTTGGTCACGCAGCGCCGGCAACCCGCCGGCGTACACGTACAACGCCGAGGGGTACGGCAGGCGGAACAGCCGGCCGCCGTCGGGCAGGGTGTCGACGTCGTAGCGGCGGCACATCCAGGCGACGACGACGCCGGGGTTGTCGAGGATCGGGATGCCCGGCATGTACCGGTTCTCGGGCAGGTTCGATGTGCGCCGCCGGCGGGCGGGTGTCATCAGGAACGGGCACGAGCGCAGCGTGTAGAGCGCGCACGTGCGGTGCATCGGCGGTTCGCCGGTCGTGCGGTTGAACAACGCGAGCGGGCCGACGAGGAACGTGAAGAGCCGGGCGCCGCCGTTCGCCCGCTGGAACCGTTCGCCGCACACCCAGCACCGGCCGTCGCGGATGGCGATCCCGATCTTGTCGGCGTCGACGAACCGGAAGTCGACCGGGCGGTCGTCGTCGAAGCGCATCAGGAACCACGGGATCGGGCGGCCGAGGTCGTCGTGTGGCAGGCGGGCGATCCGTTCGGGAACGGCGACGTCAACCATCGGTCACGGTTCCTCGAGGTTCGGCAGGTAGTACCGGGCGATCCGTCGCATCGGGCCGATGACGAGCACGGCGCCGAGCAGCCCGAGCCCGGCTGCCGCGATCCAGCGATCGGTCACGGCGCAGATCATGGCGGCGGGGTGAACCACGAAGCCGGCAACGAGGCGCAGCTCGTCGGCCGGCGGGCGGGTTCCATCGAGGTCGTCCACGGTTCAACCATCCTTCGGGGTCGTGCCGGCGTCGGCCGCCGGCGAAGGGTGGGCGACCGGCTCGTCATCGTCGGCCGGGCGTCGGGCGCGAGCATCGTCGATGACGGCGCGGCACTGGGTGATCCACCAGGCGCGGCGTTCGGCGCGGGCGCGGGCCCGGGCATCGGCCGGGTTCGGTTCGTCGTCGCCACCGTTCACGACCCGGCCGCCTGCTGCGTGGCTGAACGATGGTCGCACCGCGCGACGTGGTCGTCGGCGTCGAAGATCCAGCCGTGGTCATCGCACGCCGGACACGACTCGATCCTCGCCAGTTCGGCTGTGGACGGGCGACGCACGCGGCGCCCGTTCGCCGCGGCGCCCGCGCCCGTCATACCCGTAAAACCCGTACTTCCTCTATATGAGCGTTCACCGGGTTGAACGCTTGCGTTCACTCTGGATGAACGCTTGCGTTCACCACGCTGAACGCTTGCGTTCACGGGGTGAACACTGGAGCCGTTGTCCACACCCTGGGGAACGACGACCCGGTACTCGGCCGGGAACGGCCCGGCCGCCGGCGTGACGACCTCGATCCAGCCGTCGTCGGTGAGTTGCCGGATCGCCGCGCTCGCCGCGCCGAGTGACATCCGGGCGCGTCCGGCGATGTCGCGCATCCCGAGCCGGATGCCCGTCCCGTCGTTCCGGCCGGCGTCGGCGAGGATCATCAGCGCGTTGAACGTCAGCCGATCCCTCGGGCCGTTGTGCACGACCCAGCCCGTCACCTTGCCCGACACATGATCACCTCCCGAGGGGTCGTCGACGGGACCGGCCGGCGCCGGGTTCACCCGGCACACGGGCGGCGGATGCGGGCCGGGCACAACGTGCCGACACCGACCGATCCCGGGGATGTGGCTACGCCGGCGCCGGCGTGGTGCCCGCATCGTCGGCCGTCCCGCCATCGCCCTCGCCGCCGGCGTCGACTTCGCCGGGCGCCTCGTCCGGGTCGCCCTCGATCAGCGCCGGCATGTCGTCGTCGCCCTCGTCGGCCGCGACGATCGTCATGTCGTCGTCGAACATCAGGCGGCGTTCGTCGACCGACATCGCCCGCCCGACGTCGTGTGACACCTCGGGTGACAGGTCGAGCCACGGCACCAGGGACCGCACGGCCGACTTCATCCACATAGCGTCGGGCCACTTCTGCCACGGGCTGTACTGGCGGTTCTTCGAGTCCCGCCACCCGTCGGACAACGCCCGGCGGGCTTCGACCTCTTCCCGGGTCAACACGGCGAACTGGACGCCGCCGTTGTGCAGCCGGGCGATGGCGTACACGTACGTTGCCGGCCCGCGGTTCGCCTCGGCCGGGCGGTGATGCAACGTGTCGCGGTCGAGTTCCCGGGACCAGCCGAAGTCGTCGTTCGCCCGCACGACACCGGCGACGAGTTCCTTCACGGTCGACGACCGGCGCACGAGGGTCAGCAGCCCGCGGTACCCGATCCACAACCGGCCTTCCCAGGTGCCGTGATCCTTGCGCGGCACGATCCACGCCTGCTGGGTCGGCGTGTTCGGTTCGAGCCCGATCGTCGCCGCCTCCATCGCCGCGAGCAGGATCGACTGCTGACCTTGCGTCGTGCCGAACGCCAGCATCAGCTTCGGTGTCGACCGCACGGCGGACACGACGAGGCGGGCGAAGCGGTCGGGGTCCATCGACGACGGCAACACGAGCGCCAGTTGGGACGCCTGGCGGTCGATGATCTGCCGCACGGTCGCGGCGATCGCCTTCGACTCGCCGTTCGTCGCCGGCGGCGGGTTCCGCCGGGTCGCTACCGCCGTGCGGGCTTCCTCGGTGCTGGCCATCACACATCTCGCTTTCCCGGGCACGTGTGCCCGTCGCGCAGGTCGAGTAGGAACTTCTCGAACTCGGCCGGGCCGAGCACGATCGGCTCGTCGCCCGTGCCGTGCCGGCGCACGGCGAGCCGGACCGGGGTCGGGTCGGGGAACTGGTAGCGGACCGTGTACGCCGGCAACCCCGACATCCGGGCCAGCGCCGACATCGTCGTGACCGACTTCGGCCGGGTACCCCAGGCGGCGAGTTCGATCAACGCCACCGGCGCCCAGCACCGGTTGCAACACTCGACGGCGTCGAGGTCGATCATGCCGAGCGACCCGTCGAGCCGGCGGTGCCAGTCGGAGTACCGGATGTCGGGCGGGTTCAACCGTTCGATGCCCATCACCGGACCGCCGCGATCGGTGCGAGCTCGATCGGGTACGCCGGGCCGGTTAGCATCGTGATCTCGACGCCGGGCGGGACGACGGCGACCGACACGCCGAGGGTGTGCAGCACGGCGATCAGCCCGGCGGCGTCGGGGTCGTCGACGTCGAGGTCGCCCGACAGGAGGATCGCCGTGCCGACGCCGAGCCGGTACGTGCGGAGGATCATGACCGCTTCACGATCGTGAACCGACGTGACGTCGTCGCCTTCGTGTACTGCGCGGCGAGGGTCGGGTGATCCTTCCGCAGCGCGTCGAGGTCGACCCGGCCGGTCTGGACGGCGGGCCAGCGGGCGATCGGTTCGCCGTCGGTGTCGACGAGCAGCGAGGCGCCGCCCATCCGCATCTTCAACTCCGCCTCGGCGGCGCGGCGGTCCTGTTCGGCGTCGTCCTGGCGGGACCGGGCGAAGCGCAGCGTCGCGAGGGTCGGTTCGACCTCGGCCCGGTCGACGACCTCGACGCCGTCGGGGTCGACGTCGTAGAGCCGGCCGAGCAGGTCGGCCGTGGACTTCGACCCGTCGGGCGCCGGCGGGTCGCGGTCGATGACGTGTCGCCAGAAGCGTGACTCGATGTCGATCAACGAGTCGATGAGCGCGTCGTCGGCTTCGACGTGATGGGTCACGAGGCGTTGCCCGCCGATCAACGCGACGACGAGCGCCCATCGGAGCCCGGTCACGGCGAGGTAGTGCTGCACCTGGCACATGACCGGGACGGGCACGCCGTCGCGCCAGTCGGCGGCGAGGAAGGGTGACGTGGTCTTGATCTCCAACACGCCGGGGTGATCGCCGCCGAGGCGCGGGTCGACGATGATCCGGTCGACGTCGGCGAGCATCCAGGCGTGTTCGGGGTGACCGAGCATCCACCCGACGGGCGCGACATCGATCTGTTCCCGGCGGGCGACCTCATCCGCGATGACGGGTTCGAGCAGGCGACCCCAGGTCGCCGCTTCGCCCGCTTCGTCGGCGTCGTCGAGCACGCCGGTCTTGTCGAGCCACACGTGGAACGCCGATCGCCACGAGTCGAGCCCGCACACCGCGGCGGCGTCCGATCCGCCGACGCCGTGCTGGCGGGCGGCGAGCCAGGCGGCCCGGTCCATCGGTTCGAGTTCGGCAACGAGGCGGGCGTGTCCGACGGCGTCGAGCGCGGTCATCCGTGCGCCGCCTCGACGCGGCACCGGTCGAGGTAGGTGCGAAGGTCGGACCGGTCGAACTGGATGCGGTCGCCGACCCGGTAGTAGTCGATCTCGCCGGCGTAAATGAGGCGTTGCAACTTCGCTCGGCTCACCCGCAGGTATGCCATGCCCTCGGTGAAATTCAACCGGGGTTCGTCGACGGCCTTGTCGACGGGGTCGTGATGGCACTTCATCGTGTGATACCTCCAAGGGGTTCAATCCGGGGTCGGGGTGGTCGGCATGTTGGTCACACGGTCACGGGCAGCGTCAACACCCCGCGTACACGTCAGCATCACGCTGGGCGCCGGAACGGGCCGGAGTTGGCTTGTCGCCGTCGTCACGGCCGACGCCGTGATGCGCGGTGAGGCGCCGTGATGCGGGGTGATGCGGGCGGACGAAGGTGAACGACCACGCTCCGCAGGCGAAGTTTTTTCGGCGAACCGCGAACTACAGCGGTGCAAGTAAGCATCCCGGTAGGGGGTCGACCCCCTTGCCGGTCACGGTACGATGCCGCCATGCCACCTAAAGCCCTGGACCGATGGCGGCCGCTGACGATCGGCGATGTCGCCTTCCTGCTCGACACCAAGCCCGATTACGTGAAGCGATGGATCAGGAAGGGACGCGTGTACGGCGTCCCGTTCGTGCCACCCCGCTGGGTGTCGACATCCGATCAACGCCTCTGGGCGTACGCCGACCTCGTCCGATGGACCGCCGACAACGGCTGGGACCTCCGCTCGTACGCCGACCTCATCGCCGCGTGCGAAGCGGTCCGGGCCGAGTACGGCTGGGCGGTCGCCACGTGAAGCTGCCCGGATACCGGATCACGTTGATGTGCGACACGTGCGCCGTTCGCCGGCGGTGCTGGCTCGTCGGGCGCAGCGGCGACGCCGTTGACGTCGACGGCGGGCCGTTGACGATCCTCGCCGGCGGATGGGAACGGGACCACGCCGGGCACAGCCAGATGGTCGTGGCGTCGCCGGCGTCCCTCGACGTCGAGGTCGTCGAGTGATCGACGACCGCTTCCCGAAGGCGATCGAGCCGGGTCGGATGCCGGGCGGCATCGTGATCCGCGTGTACCGCTGGGCCGACGCGGCGGTGATGCACGAACGGTGCATCGACTCGCTCGACGACATCGAGGCGAAGGCGGACGCCGACTACGAGGCGGTCGACCCGGCCGCCCGGACCATCGTGTTGATCGGGTACGACGGCGACTCGGGCGAGGTGCTCGAACCGCCGATGGTCGTGCACCGATGACCACCACGGGCCGGGTCGTGACACCGACCCGGCCCGTCACCATGAGCAAGCAAGCGATCCGAAGGGTAGTACGAACATGGCGAACACGAAGCGGTCATCCCGGCGCACCTGGGGTTCGATCCGCAAGACCACGTCGAACCGGTACCAGGCCCGGTACCGACCGTTCCCCGGCGCCGACCTCGTGACGGCGCCGTTCACGTTCCGCACACGAAGCGAGGCGGACGCGTGGCTCACGAACACGCGGGCCGACCTCGTGCGCGGCGAGTGGATCGACCCGAAGCGCGGGCTCGTGCCGTTCGGCGAGTACTCGACCGAGTGGTTGCGCACCCGGCGGACGCGGCGCGGCCCGCTCGAAGAATCGACCCGGGCGACCTACCGCAAGTCGCTGGCGCGGATTACGGCGACGTTCGCCGAGACCGCCCTCGTGCACATCACGTCCGAGGCGGTGCGCGACTGGCACACCGCCCTCGGGCACATCCCGGCGAGCCAGGCGCATGCGTACGCGTTGTTCCGGTCGATCATGGCGACCGCCGTCGCCGACAACCGCGTACGTGTGAACCCGTGCCAGATCACCGGCGCCTCCCGTTACACGGTGCCGAAGCGGAAGGTCGGTGTGCAGGACGAGATCCTGCGGGCGGCGGCGTTGATGCCCGAACACGAGCGGGTATGGGTCCTGCTGGCGTGCTGGGGCGGGTTGCGCCGCGGCGAGCTACTCGGGTTGACCCGTGGCGCCATCGACGTCGAGACCCAGACCATCAGCATCGGCCCGACGTTCGTCGAGGTCGACGGGAAGATGGTCGCCAAGCCGACGCCGAAGTCGGAGGCGGGCGAGCGGACCGTGGTCGTCCCGAAGCTGATCATGGATGCCGTCGTGGCTCACCTCGACGCCTTCGTCGATGACGACCTCGCCGCCCTCGTGTTCACGTCGAGCCGTGGCGGGCCGGCGCGGACGGGCACGATCTACACGCACTGGTGGTCGGCCCGGGCGGCGATCGGGCGGCCCAACCTGCGCCTGCACGACCTGCGCGCGTCGGGCTCGACGATCCGGTCGACCCGCGGCGGCGCCACACTGCGCGAGCAGATGCAACACCACGGATGGGCCAAGCCCGACATGGCGATCCACTACGAGCCCCACGTCGTCGACGGCCGGTCGGTCGAGATCGCCGAGGCGTTGAACGGGCAACTCGTGCCCGACAACGTGGTCGCCCTGCACCCGGCGGCCGCCGATGCCGAGCACGTGTGGCAGGGACGTGGCACGACGGGTCGTGCTCGGCCGCGTAAGCGCAGGTCAGCGGGCTGATCGTCGGGAGTTAGTTGTAGTCCTGTCGGCGCCGGCCGCCACCCGGCCGGCGCCGATCCGCTGATCAGCGAAAACGCCCGATGACCTGGGAGTTCGCGTCAGGAACGGGTCGGCGGGCGGCGCATCACCCGGCATCGCCGGGCATCGCCGGGCATCCCAGAATCTCATCGTGTGTGGCACGGGTGTGGCACGGCCGGCTCTGGCACGACCCGCCCGAGCGCCGGACGACCCTCCAGCGCCGGGCGGGCCGTGACCGTGCCGGGCGGTACCCCGGGCATGGGCCGGGCGCCGCCGGCGAACGGGTGGCGGGTCACACCCGGCGCAGGACCGCGAGCACGACGAGCAACGCGACCCCGGCGAGGATGATCCACAGCAGCACGTCAGCGACCGTCATGCCGCGATCGTCGTCGACGCCGGCGGGCCCGCGGGTGATGCTCCGCCACCGGCGGCGGGTCGTGTGCCTAGCGTGGTCGGCATGACCACCGGATACCCGAACGACCCCCAGCCGGGCCGGCACGACCAGCCGTTGCCCGGACACGACCCCGACCCGGCCGCGCCCGACGTCGAACCCGGGCACACGGGCGACCCGCGGCCCGACGACGGCGACCCGGGCGCCGAGGGCGACGACGACGCCGACCCGGCCCTCGACGACCTGGCGTGCGCGCCCGGCCTGGTCGGCACGCTCGGCACCCGTGAGCTCGGCGACCTCGCCCGCCGGGTGCAGGAGATCGGCCGGTCGGCCCGCAACCCGTTCGGCGACCGGCTCGTGATCCTCGCCGGTCGGCTCGCCGAGTTCGCCGCCGAAGCCCGCCGCCGCCTCGCGGCGGACCGGCTGCCCGACGACGCCGGCACGCCCGAGCAGCAGGAACGCCGTCGCGAGGCGGCCGGCGACGCCGCGGTCATGACCGACGGCGGCATCGAGACCTTCGGCTGATGTGCGGGCACCGGCCGTTGACGGCGTCGCTCGTGCTCGGGCTCGACGACGTGATCGGCGCCGACGTCAGCACGTACGAGGGTGACGCCGAGATGCCCGGAACGCACGTGACGGTCGGTATCGGCGCGCTCGTCCTGCAGCCGTCGGTTGACCAGTCGTTGCCCGACGTGTTGCGCGCCCTCGCGGATCGCATCGAGTACGTGACGAGCCAGCGATGAACCTCGCGCCCATCGTCATCGACGACGACGAAGCCCGGGCGAAGCTCGCCGAATACGAGCGCGTGCTCGCGGACGAACGCAGCGCCGAGGATGCCGCCATCGTCCAGGCGTACCGGGCCGTGCGCCGCGGCCTACCGGTGATCCGGCTCTCCGAGGTCGTTCACGCCGGCGGGTACTTCGACGACGGCCGCCCGCGCATCGCCATCGTCCGGGCCGACGCCACCGAGTGCTTCCTGACGATCAACCGCTGGGATCGCCGGCCCGACTGGTCGTTCGTGTTCAGCGCCGAACGCTTCGCGTCGAACCGCGGCGCCGCCGTCGGCCGGTCGACCGTGCGCGTCGCAACGCCCGGGCCGGAGACCTGCGAACGCCCGGCGGGAACGGGCCGGACGATCGTCCCGCTCATCCCGCCGAAGGTCCGACCCCGTCGACCCCGCCTGACGTCGTGTCACGTGCTGTGGGAGGTCGAACGGTGGGACCCGACCCCGCCGGTCGATCCCGCGCTCGTGCGGCACCTGCGCGGCGACCTGTGGTCGGTGCTCGCCACGTGGAACCTCACCGACCTCGAACGCGCCGTGCTCGGCGCCCGCCGGTCATGACCTCGACGGTCGACTACTCGTACACGTACGTCGGCGCGCCGACGATCGCCGGCGCCGGGTACGTCGGCGCCGAGCGGTACCTGGGTTATGACGGCCGGTGCCTCACCGCGACCGAACGCGACGAACTGCTCGCACACGGCGTCGGCATCGGGCTGATCTGGGAGACCGCGGCGGACCGTTCGCTCGACGGATACTGGGCCGGGTACAACGACGCCGCGTCGGCGAACTCGTACGCCGACGGGCTCGGCGCGCCGGTCGTGTCGATCTGGTACGCCACCGACTTTCACGCGTCGGCGTCCCAGATCGCCGGGCCGATCCACGAGTATTACTGCGGCGTGCGCGACTTCGGCGGTCGCGAGCCCCGCGTGTACGGCGGCGCGCCCGTCATCGACCATTGCGTCTGGCACATCGCCGGGTTCGGCCCGGGGTGGCAGGCGGCCGCGGCGTCGTGGTCGAACTACACGCTTTCGCCGAACGCGTGCCTCCTGCAGGAGGTCCAGCAGATCTGGAACGGCGCGGCCGACACGAACGTCGTGTTGTGCCCGGATGGCGACATCGACTGGCTCTGGGGTCGAGAAGGGGACTGGTTCGACATGGCAACGAAGGATGAACTTCGCGAGGTCGTGACCGAGGTCGTCAACGACGTGCTGTCGCGCATGTATACGGGGTCGCGGCCGATCACGATCCCCGACGACCCCGGCGTGTACGAGTTGACGTTCGACGCCGAGGGTCGCCGGGTGCGCCGGTTGATCCCGACCTGGGACGAGATCAACGCGCTGCGCTACGTCGACGCGATGGCCGAGGCGGACTGGCTGGGCACGACCCGGGCCGTCACCGACCCCGCCCAGGTCGCCGCGATCCGGGCGTTGCCCGTCGTGCACCCCGCCGGCGCCGGCACGGTCACCGCGACGGCCGGCGATCCGCCGGCGTGAAGCCGGACATCACGCCCGAGATCGCCCAGGCGGTCCACGAGCGCGAATGCGCCGGCACGGGCCACGACTTCGACATCGTCGTCGCGTTCGCCACGGGCGCGCCCGTGCGGATCATCTGCGGTCACTGCGGCCGGGCGTGGAACGTCACGGCCGCCGGCGGCGAGGCGGAGCCCGGCCCGCGGGCCCGGGCCGTGTGCCGCGACCCCGACGAACCCTGAAGCGCGGTTTAGGCCCGGGTGCGTCGGTCGATCAACTGGCATACCCAGATCATGCCGGCGCCGACGGCGCCGACGGCCCGCCAGGGGTCGTCGAAGAACTGGGCCACGGCGAACACGATGATGGCGAACCCGGCCGACTCGACGGCGACGAGCCGGCGGCCGGTCCGATCGAGGCGCCGGCGGCCGTCGGGGTCATCCACGGCGCCGACGGTACCGGCCTGGGGTGATCGGGCACGTCGACCCCGGTCCGGCCCGCAGCGGGCGAATCAGCGGCCGATCCGGTGGCCACGGCCGGCGCCGCCGTACGGTGACGCCCGATGCCCGCCCGCCCGGCCCGCCGATGCACGACCCCGGGATGCCCGGGACGGCCGGCGCCCGGCCGGGGACGATGCGACGACTGCGACCGCCGGGCCGACACCGCCCGGGGAACGCCGGCCGAACGCGGCTACGACCGGCGCTGGGCGGCACGGTCGGCCGCGCACCTCGCCCGGCACCCGATGTGCGTCGACTGCGGCGCCCGGGCGACGACGTCGGATCACGCGCCCGTGTCCCGCCGGGACCTAGTCGCCGCCGGCGTCGTCGACCCCGACGCCGACCAGTGGCTTCAGGCCCGTTGCACGCCGTGCCACTCGCGGCGCACGGTCGCCGTCGACGGCGGGTTCGGTAACGCGACCCGTACCGCTTTCGTCCCCAGGTCGGAGGCAGGTTGACGCACGGCATCGTTCCCGACCTCGTCGGGCTCGCCTTCCCGATCGACCGGCTCGACCCGCTCGAGGGCAACCCGCGCCGGGGTGACGTCGACGCCATCGCCGGATCGTTCGCCGAGTTCGGTCAGCGCAAGGCGATCGTCGCCCGCCACACGGCCGACGGGCGCGGCGAGGTCACGGCCGGCAACCACGCGCTCGCCGCCGCCACCCGCCTCGGGTGGACCGACATCGCCGTCGTATGGGTCGACGACGACGACCTGCGGGCGAAGGCGTTCGCCCTCGCCGACAATCACACGGCCGAGCTCGGCTCGTACGACCGGGTCGCCCTGGCCGAGATGGTCGGGCTCGTCGCCGCTGAACCCGACCTGCTGGCGGCGACGGCGTACACGGCCGCCGACCTCGCCGAGTTGAACGCGTACGCCCGCCGCGGCGACGACGACCCCGACGATCTCCCCGACGACGACGACGTCGACACGGTCGCCCAGCCCGGCGACCTGTGGCTGCTCGGCGATCACCGGGTCGTGTGCGGCGACGCCCGCGACCCGGCCGTGATCGCCGGGTGCCTCAGCGACGCCGAGCCGGCGTTGATGGTCACCGACCCGCCCTACGGCGTCGACCTCGATCTCGACTGGCGCGCCGACGTGACCCATCGGGTCGGGTACGGGCTCGGCGGGACACCGGCGAACAACACGGGCGCGACGTCGATCACCGGCGACGACACCGCCGACTGGTCGGCCGTGTACGAACTCGTGCCGTCGGTCCGGGTCGCGTACGTGTGGCACGGCGCGACGAACGTCGGGCCGGTCGTCGCCGGGCTCGCCCGCCTCGGGTTCGAGGTCGCCTACCAGGTGATCTGGGACAAGACCGTTCCGACGATGGGCCACGGCGGCGCCTGGTACGACTGGGAACACGAGCCGTGCCTCGTGGTGCGCCGCGGGAAGTCGCTTCCGTTCACCGGCGGCCGCCAGTCGACGATCATCCGGTGCCCGTCACCGAAGCGGAAGTTCGGGCCACGCTCGACCGAGGAAGCCTGGGATCACCCGAACCAGAAGCCGATGGCGGTGATCGAACCGCCGATCATCAACCACCTGCGCGGCACCGAGTTCGTGTTCGACCCGTTCCTCGGGTCGGGCACGACCCTGATGGCGGCGGAACGCACGGGCCGGCGTTGCGTCGGCGTCGAGGTCGACCCTCGGTTCGTCGACCTGACCGTGCGCCGCTGGGAGGCGCACACCGGCGCCACGGCGAAGCGCGAGCCCGACGTCGTACCGGCGCCCGTCGCGCCCGAACCGGTGTGACATCGCCGCGAATATTATTCCCGCCGATGTCACACCCGGTCCCGGGATCAGGATCGTTCGAGGCGGTCGAGCCGGTACTGGTAGTCGGTGAGCCGGTCGGTCAACCGCCCCCGGTACCGGGCCAGTTGCAGGCTGACGGTTTCCTCGCCGTTCTCGCCGACCTCGATCCCGGCGCCGACGACCCGGGCCATCGTGTCGACGTCGAGGCGCCCGGACCGGATCAACAGGCGCACGACGTCGCCGAGCCACACGACCCCGGGCGCCCACACACCGGGCGTCAACGTCACGCTGTACGAAGGCGTGATCGTCGAGGCGGCGATGATGGCGCCGTCGGCCTGCTCGTTGATCGACGCCGCCGTCGCCAGGTCGGGGTTGCCGAGTTGCCGTTCCCAGCGACCCTCGGGACCGGGCGCGATCGTCCGGGTCGCCGAGGCGACCCCTTCCTTCCCGCTGAACCGGATGGCGTTCGCGAAGTCGCCCGACGCGACCGTGCGGCGCACGTCGGACACGTTGCGCCCGTACTCGGCGACGAACGTCGCCGCCGTGACACCACGGGCCGGGTAGAAGATCCGCAGCGCGAGCGTCGGGCTGATGTCCCAGTCAAAGCCGTTGATCGCCCGGCCGAGCGACGCGATCAACTCGCCGACGGTCGACCCGACGTCGTAGGTCCGGTCACGCACGACCCCGGTCGCCGCCGGCGACGCGGTGATCCCGAGCGTGCCCAGCGCCTGGGAGTCGTTGATCAGCCGGGCGACGATCGCCGCCTGGTCGACCGCCGCGAACGACGTCATCGACCCGGGCCACACGACTCGCCGGTTCAACACGCCTCGATAGTCGACGGCCGAGAACGTGCACGTGTGCACGTTCGGCGACAGCGTGTCATCCGAGGCGTTGATGCGACCACGGAACAACGCGACGCCGTCACGGGCGACGACGAGGTCGGTTTCGAGCTCGTCGATCAACGCGGTCTGCGGGTGCCGGCCCGGCAGCGTCCAGCCGGCCTTGGCGTCGTCGTCGAGCGCGAAGTCGATCCGCCGCGACCGTGCCTCGGTCAACTCGGCGACCGCCGACCCGCCGGCCGACGCCGGTTGCGTCAACACGAACTGGTAGTACGGCGGCGGCATCAGAACTCGAACGGGATCAGCCGGACCGTGCCGACGACCGTGTAGAGCTTCACGGGGTCGGCGCCGCCGAGGCTGGATGCGTACTGGACGGCGATGCTGACGGCGGTGCCGGCGGCGAGGGTCTCCCATTTGCCGAGCACGGTGCATTGCCCGCAGTAGGTGCTGGCCGGGGATCGCGGACCGAGGGCTTGGGGTGCGAGCGCGGCGGCCGGCGTCGACACCGACATGACGGCGGTGCCGGCGACCATCGCGCCCGACCCGAAGGCGGTGTCCCAGGTCGTGACTAGCTCGGCGATGATCTTCCCGGCGAACGGCATCGTGAACGACGTGATCGCGAAGTTCTGAGGATTGCCGACGTTCACGTTCGGTGACACGTTGATGAACCGCTCGATCGGCGCGCCGAGCGACGCGGCCAGAATGCGCCGGTCGGTGATGTTGCCGCTCGTGACCGACGCCTGACCGGCGGCGACGGCGACCCGGGCGAGTTCGAGCGATGACGGCGGTAGCGCCGGCGCGGCCGGTGACGCCGCCGGGGTGCCGGTGATGACTTCGAGCTGCCATCCGTTGATCGACCCGCCGATCAACGAGGCGTCATACACGCGGGCGATGACGAGGTCTATGCGCGACAGCCCGGCGCCGGGTGCGCCGGCGACGGTCAGGTTGTTGACCGCCGTCGAGGTGCACAGCGCCGAGCCGAGGTTCGGTGCGTCGGTGACCGGGACGACGGCCCGGCCCGCGGCGACGTCGACGGAGAAGTTCGCGCCGGCGGCGCGCTGGGTGACGGCGAGTTCGGCGAGCCCGAGCACGCCGGACCGGAACGTACCGATCAACTGGCGGTCGACCGCCGCGGGGTACGACGAGTTCTGCAGCCACAAGGGCTGGTTGATGCCGGTCAACGCCAGCGGGCTCGGTCCCGCGGCGGCGTCGGTCAACGCCGGGAACCCGTCGGCGTCGTCGCGGGTGTCGGGTTCGGTGCGTCGTGCCATCGTCGGGCTCCGTTCACAGGTAGGCGTCGGTCCAGGTGACGGTCAGTTGCGACGGCGAGGCGAACGCCGAGGCGTTGTACGTGATCGTCGTGTCGCCCGGGTGCAGCGGTCCCCAGCGGGTGCGGGTGACGTCGAGGGTCGAGTACCGATCGGCGTTGCGGTCGCCGTTCAGCCACACGGCCCGGGCCGCGGTGTCAACGGTGACGTAGTCGCCGATGGCGAGCGTCAACGTCGAGAATGCTACGGCCGACGTGTTCCCGGCCGGGTCACTGGTCGTGACGATCGGGTTCGTCGCCGGCCCGCGGATCGTGTAGGTCGGCCAGGTCGGGAAGTCGCCGGCGACGTGCGCGACGGCGAACCCCGAGCCACCCCAGGACGACGGGTACAGGCGCGGGAAGGTGAGCGGGTACATGCGGCCGAGACCGACTGCCATCGGCGGGAACACGGTCAGCGACGACACGACCGGCGTGCCGTCCGGGCCGGCGGCGTAGAAGCGCGGGTCGGGTGCTTTCCACGACGCGGCGAACGGGCACCGGCCGGGCCGTTCGATCGGCGCCGCGCACTGGTCGCCTCGAAGCGTGATCGTGCGGGGTACGTCGTCGTTCAGAGCGATCGTCAACGTCGGGCGGATGTTCGGCCGGCAATACCGGGTCAACCGGTCCATGATCTGCTGGCGGGTGCCGGCGGCCGCCGACGCGATGATCTGACCGGACAACGTGATGAGCCGGCCGCCGACGAAGCTCGTCATGTCGAGCGTGCCGTCCCGGTCGGGCAGGTCGTAGGCGACCTCGCGCACCGAGGGTGCGCCGATGTCGACCTTCGCCACGTACACGCCGTTGTGTTCGTAGTCGGACAAGTCGAGGGTGTCGGTCCCGAGGCGCAGCAGCAGCACGTCACACCCTCCCGGCGAGCACGGCGAACTCGGTTGTCCGCAACAGCAGGTCCAGGTCGGCTTCGTCGCGGAACTCGGCGTTGTTGATCACGACCGCCGGGCCGACGCCGGCGCCGCCCGTGGTGCCGACGGGAACGCCGCCGGCGCCGTACCCGCCGGTGACGGGCGCGCCGATCGTCGGGAACGGGGTCCCGGCGATCGTGTCAGTTACCGCGCCCATCTCGGACTCCAACGCGCCCATCTGCGCGTCGATGCCGTCGATCAACCCCTGCATGATCAGCCCGCCGGTGTTCACCAGGAGCTTGGCGTCGTACGCCGGCGGACCTTTCCACTCGACGATCTTCCCGGCGATCCCGCCGACCATATCCTTGAGCTTGTCGAGCGACCCGGCGATGCCGTCGATCAGGCCCTGGATGATCTTGCCGCCGACGTCGAACAACATCCGCCCGGCGTTGCCGAGCGCGTCGAGCACGCGCCCGCCGAGCCCGCGGAACCAGTTCCACAGTTCCTCGGCCGCCGGCTTGATGCCGTCAATGAACCCCGTGATGATCCCCCAGCCCGCATCCCACAGGAACCGGGCGCCGGGCATCATCCCGAGGATCACACCGGGGATCGACTTGATGAACTCCCACAACACGCCAGCGGCGATCTTGGCGCCTTCAACCATGTTGTGAAACGCCTCGGTGATCCGGTCCCACAACATGCCGGGCAGCGGTGCGAGGAACTCGCCGACCCGGCCCGGCACCGACTTGATGAAGTCCCACAACATGCCCGCGGCGATCGTGGCGCCCTCGACCATCATGGCGAACCCGGCGGTCACGGCGTCCCACAACGTCGACCCGAGCCCGGACAGGAACTCGCCGACCCGCCCGGGGATCGACGAGAAGAACTCGAAGATGACCGGGCCGACGGTTTGCAACGCGTCCCAGATCGTCGACCCGATCCCGGCGAGCAGGTCACCGATGCGGCCGGGCAACGACGCGAAGAACTCGAACACGATCGGGCCGATGGTCATGATCGCCTCGTGCACCTTCGTGGCGGCGAACACGAACAGGTCCCACAGCCGGCCGGGCAACGACGCGAGGAAGTCGCCGATCTTGCCGGGCAGCGACATGAAGAAGTCGAAGATGATCGGCCCGAGATATTTGATCCAGGCGATGATGTTCTTCACCGCTTGTTCGGTCATGTCGTGCAACCGGTCGGGGATCGACTCGATGAACTCGCTGATGCTCGTCACGAGTCCCGATATGAACGACTCGATCGAGTCGACGAACCCGCCGATCATCTCGGGTAGCCCGGTGAGGAACCCTTCGATGGCGTCGACGAACCCGCCGAGCAGTTCGGGCAACGACCCGAAGAAGTTCTCGACGATGTCGACGAACCCGCCGATGGCGCCGCCGAGGTTCGAGAAGAACCCGGCGATGTCGTCGGTGACGTCGCCGAAGTTGACGAGCCACGTGATCGCCGTCGAGATCCACCCGATGAGGTTCGCCAGGAGCTTCACCAAGGGTTCGAGCCCGGCGGCGAGCAGCCGGATGATCAACGTGATGACAGGCATCAGGATCTCGACGAGCTTCGTGAGGATGGCACCGGCGAGCTTGGCGATCAGTTCGACGATCGGCAGCAACGCGGCGATGAGCGGGTTCAACACGCCGACGAGTTGCTCGAAGATCGGCATCAACGCCTCGATCAACGGCGACAACGCTTCGACGGCGACGAGCAACACGTCGCCGATCACCTCGGCGAGCACGACGATGATCGGCATCAACGCTTTGAACACCGGCATCAACGTCTTGAGCCCGGCCGAAAGGATCTGGGCGAGCGCGCCGCCGAGTTGGGTCACGATCGGAACGAGAGCGTCGAGCGCCGGACGCAACGCGTCGAACACCTGCAGCAACGTGTCGCCGATCAACGTCCCGATCTCGGACAACAACGGGACGAGTTCGGCGAAGATCGGCGCGAGCGACGTCAACGCCGCGCCCAACACGTCGCCGATGATCTTCGCCAGTTCGCCGATGATCGGCAGCAACGCACCGAGGATCGGGCCGAGCAGCCCGGTCAACGACTGCACGAGCGACCCGATGATCGGGATCGCCGCCGAGATGACCTGACCGAACGCTTCGCCGATCAACCCGACCACCTGGGCGATGATCGGCATCAACGGGATCAACGCCGCCAGCAACGGCTGCAGGGCGGCGTTGACGAGTTGCACGAACAGCGGCGCCACGGTCGCCACGACCTGCGCCAAGGCGCCGAGGATCGGCGTCAACCCGCCGACGAGTTGACCGATCAACGGGCCGAGGGTCTCCATCACCGACCCGAACGCCTCGCGCACCGCCGGCGTACCCGCCGCGATGCCGAGCAGCATCGCCGGCAACGGTCCGAGCATCGGGACCAACATCCCGAGCGGGCCGAGCTTCGAGAGGATTCCCGACCCGCCGATCGACAACAACGCGGCGCCGATCGGTGCGAGGGCGGGTGCGAGCTTCGACACCTGATCGACGAGCCCGCCGATGCCGCCGGCGTCGATGCCCTTCACGGCACCGGTCAGCTTCTCGAACATCGGTGTGATCGCCGCGAGTGCCGGACCGAACCGGTTGATCATCACCTCGATCAACGGCTTCGCCAGCGGTTCGAGCCCGCGCAGCAGGTTGGCGAACTGGTTGACCCACTCGACCGCCATGCCGCCGCCCTCTTTCGAGATGAACGGCTCGACGAGCGCGGAACCCGTGTCGCGCATCGCCGCTTTGATGCGTTGCAACGACCCGGTCCAGGTGGTCTTCACGAGTTCGGCGGCGCCACCGAACTTCTCGGTCATGCCTTGCGTCAGCATGTCGAGGGCGGCACGCCCGTCGATGGCGCCCTCGCTGATGTCGTCGCGCACCTGGTCGGCGGTCTTGCCCATCGCGTCGCCGATGAGTTGCGCGGCGTTCACGCCACGGATGCCCATCTGCATCAGTTCCCGGGCGGTGATCTTCCCGGTCGACTGGATCTTGCTGAACACGTACGACAACTCGCCGATGTCGGACGCCGAACCGCCGATCGACGCGACCGTGTCCTGGATCGCCGACAGCCGCGGCACGACATCCTTCGATGACGTGCCGAACGCGATCATCTGTTGCGTTGCCTGGATGAACGCTTCCCGCGGGAACGGGCTCGACTTGGCGAACGTCGAGATGTCCGACATCATCCCGCGGGCCGCCTCGGTCGACCCGAGCACGGTCTTGAACGCCATCATCGACCGCTGGTACATGGCGTTGTAGTCGACGCCGAGCTTCACGGTCTCCGCGGCGAACCCGGCCGCCGCGCCGGTGGCGACCGTGAACGCCGCGGCGAACGCCGTGCCGATCTGACCGATGGCGCCACCGACGCCCGACAAGGCGCCGCTGATGCCGGCGTTCGTCTCGGCACCGAACCGTGACAGGTCGGGCCGGATGGCGACGAAGGCGTCACCGATGGTCGTCACGACGCCATCACCTCACCGCCGAAGCGCGCCACAGCGACCCGCCGGCGGCGTTGCGCGATCCGGTGGCGTTGCCGTTCGGTCATGACCGGGGTGAGCAACGCGTCGTTGAACTTGGCCAGCCCGTCGTCGTCGAGCCCTCGGGCCAGCAACGCGTAGGTGATGTTGGTCAGCCGGCGAGCGCTGATGGCGCCGGCGTCGATGCCCGAGAGGGCAAGGGTGCCGTCGAGGTATCCGTAGTGGTCGACGGCCCAGCGGGCGAGCCGGATCGTCGCACGGTAGGGCGGCCGGATATCGCCGCTCCAAGTTGCTCGACGAGCGGCAGCAGTTCGGCCGGGCCGTCGCCGTGTTCCGTCGACGCCCGCCGGAACGCGGGCCAGTCCTCGGGGTCGATGACCGACTCCAGGAACCGGTGGAACGCGGCGGCGACCGTCATGAAGTCGGCTTCGGCCATCGTGCCCTTGAGGTCGTCGCCCGTCGCCGCCAGTTCGAGCAGCGCCATCGCCGGCAACTCGGACCGGCACCGGATGCGCCGGCCGTGCCAGTCGAAGCTGATCGCCTCGGCGGGATCCTGTTCGGCCTTCGCCGCTGCCAGTTCGCCGAGGTGCATCACACGAGCCCATCGGCCGACGGGATGACGGCGAACGGCGCGCCCGCGGCGGGTCGTTCGCACTTGAACTCGACGGGCAGGAGCCCTTTGTCGGGCGCCTTCTTCCGGTCGATCGTGAGCGTGCCCGACTGGATGCACTGACGGAAGATCCACCGCGACCCGTAGTCGGAGTCCCAGATGAGCTTCACGCGCACCTCTTCGCCGGGCGTGACCGGTTCGATCAACGTCGGCGCCGTCGGCGGCACCGCGGCGACCGACGAACCGGCGTTCAACGCGAGCTGCAGGTTCTCCCAGGTCATCTCGGCCATCGAGAACGACAGGGTCGACGTCGTGCCGGTCGGGACGGTTCGGATCGGGTCGTTTTCCTCGGCGACCGTGATGTCTTCGGTCGTGGTCTCGTACGCGAACGACGAGCCCTCTTCCGTATACCCGACGGGCCGGTAGTCGGTCGTCGGCAGTGCCGTGTCGTTGTCGGACGGGTCGGCCGAGGTGACCGGCCCGACGTAGAGCAGGCCCGGGCCGAGCACGACGGCGTCGGGGTCGCCCTTGGCTCCGCCGGCGGCGAACAGTTCGGCACGGGCCGCGCCGTTCGGGATCTTCACGGTCGCCTGATCGGATGCGCCGGAGGCGTCGGTGGCGGTGACGTTGAACGACCCGCCCTGGCGGTAGGTGTGTTCGATGTCGGCTTCGTCGTCGGCCGGGATCTGGTCGGTCGACCCGTCACCCCAGGCGATCGTGACGGGCCAGGTCGCGTCGCTGACATCGGCGTACACGACGAGCGGGTCGCCGTCGGGGTCGGGCTGGTAGGCGTTCAATCCGAGGGTCACGGTTCCTGCTTTCCGGCCGGGGACGGCCCGGCCTGTTCGTTCCGGCGCGGGGCGGCCGCGACGGGCGATCGGGTGGCGACCACGCCGGCGGGCGGCGCCGGCGCGGTCGAGGGACGGGTCACGAGGTCCACGGCCAGGCGCACACGTGGCTTCGCCGGCGTGAAGCTCGTGTCGGGGTCGTAGACCGAGGTGCCGATGCCGACGCCGGCGACGACGCCGAGCGGGTGCGCGCCCTTCAGGCGCTGGGCGCACACGGCCCGGACGACCTCGGCGACGCCGACCGCTTCGGCCTTGCGGTCGGCCCAGGTGTCGATCTGCAACGCCGGTGCGTCGGCCCAGAACGGGTCGCCGTCATCGAGCATCTGGCCACCCCAGCGAACGACCCGCACGAGCGGGAACACCTTCTGGTTCGGCACGGCGCCGTACACGCGGCCGGCGACGAGCGCCGTGATGTCGGGGTCGGCGATGAGCGCGTCGATGACGAGTCGCTCGACGTCGGGCATCGTGGCGATCGTCATCGGCCCGGCCCGGGATCTTCGTAGCGCAGGCCCATCTGGGCCGCGGCGTTGCGGAACGGCGCCGACGGCCGGTTGTGGATCGTGCCGAACTCGACGAAGTGCCAGAACGACCAGGAGCCCTTCACGGCCGTGTACGCCGACTCGCGGTCGACGCCCGACACCTGGACACGGATCGCCCGGCGGGTGCGTCCCGTGCGCTTGGGGGTCAACTGGGCGACGAGCCGGGCGTACTTCGTGGCGACGTCGGCCGTGCACGCCCGCATCCCGGGCATGAAGCCGACCTCCTTGAGCCCGGCCGGGCTGGGTACCCAGGTGATCCGCACATCCATCGGCGGCGCCGCGGGCATCACGTCACCGCCCGGGCGTTCGCTTCGACGTGGCTGAACCGGTTCGTCTGCGGGTGCACGACCCGATGTGACGGGCCGGTCAGTTCGAAGATCCCGAGCCCGTCGATGGCGATCCGGTCCGACGCCTTGGCGGGCACGTCGTCGGCCCACACGACCGCCCAGTCATCGACGGCGATCAACCCGCCGTCGTCGGTGAGCTCGTTCGCCCGGCGCTGGGTGCCGTACGCCCGGGTCGGGAACGCGTCCCAGGTGCCCAGGTCGTTGTTGTACGGGTCGGTGACGCCGGCGTCGCCGACGCGGCGGTGCAGGGTCGCCGGGCGGCGGGCGAGCGCGGCGACGGTCACGGGATGACCTCGCCGACGATCGGCCCGTCGTCGTACCAGCCCTCGTCCGGCCCGTACGCGAACGGTGACGGCGTCAGCATCGAGTAGGCGCCCTTGCCGGACGGGACGCCGGCCCAGTCGCCGAGCGCGTCCCGGTCGGCTTCGGTGAGGGTGAGCCCGTGCGCCGGGTACCCGACCCGGTACCCGGCGAGGGACTCCGACGACGCCATCGACGGATTCAGGTACTGGCGGGTAACCAGCGTGGCGGTGACCGTCGTGACGACGTCGGGCGTGATGGTCGGCAGCGGCCGGCACGCGGCGGCGACGACACCCGATGCCAGTTCGATCAGCCGGGTAACACCCGGCTTGCGGTCGTCGGGGACGGGCGCGCCGAGCAGCGCCTCGATGTCCGCGATCGCGCACAGCGGCGCGCCCATCTCCCCGACCCCTCGGGGTTCAGCGCTTCGCCGTGCGGGCGGTGCCGTTCTCGACGTCGCCCTCGGGACCGGCGGCGGCGGTGAGCGGCGTGGCCATGCCGGTCGACTTGACGAGCCCGAACGGGAACGCCGGACCGTTCGCCCGTCGGCTGACGGGGACGCCGATCACGTACCCGAGCCGGGCGAAGACCTTCATCAGCACCTGGTTGTCCTGGAACGCGGACACCAGCACCTTGCCGGCGGCGTCGACGATCGTGCCGTCGGTCGAGGTCTCAACCCGGATGTCCTGGCGGACACCGACGATCACCTTCGTCCAGTCGCCGGTGATGAGGTCGGCGATGGTGATGTCGAAGGCACCGGACGCCGACCAGGCGACGGGCAGGTTCCAGATCGTGTCGTACATGCCGGCGCCGAGGTTCGGGACGAACAACGGCTCGCCCGTGGTCGTGCGGAGCCCGCGCAGCTTCGACTTGAGCGTGACATCCGCGGCGTGCCCGGTCGGCATGAGCCCGTCGTTCTCGACGTCGGCCATCGCCTGGTTGATCGCTTCGGCCAGGTCGACGACGGGCGGGCCGGCGTCGGGACTGTGGGCGACGCGGCCGTTCAGGAGCGCCTGACCGGCGATGCCGTCGGCCGGGAAGCTCGGCGGTGCGTTCTCGCCGAACAGGATCGCCGAGTCGATGCTGTACGTGACGGCGTCGACGATCGCCTGTTGCACGGCACCCCAGATCGGGATGCCCGAGTCGTCGATCAGCGACTGGGGTACGGCGATGACCGCGGCGACCTCTTCGGGAACGATGTTGTCCGAGGTCCACTCGACGGCCGTCGCCGGCTTGCGGCCGCCGTGCCCGTTGACCCAGCCCGACGTCGGGAGGGTCTTGAGGATCGGCACGGACGTGGCGCCGGTCGGCATCGGCTGCTTGTTGGCGAGCTTCATCACCACCGACTGCTCGGTGACGGCGCCGATGATCTGGGAACTGATCGACGTCGGGATCAACGTCGAGTCGATGACGGGCACGGGACGGCCCTCCTTCCGATGGTCGACTACTGCTCGACCTCGGGGACCGCATCACGCTGCATCCACGGGGTGTGGCGCATCACGCGCCCGACCGTCACCGGCCCGCCGGTTGCCATCACGGCGTCCCGGCTCGGGTTCAGTATGACCGGCCGGTCACCCGCCGCGCGCGACCCGGCGCAGGAACGCGTCGCCGTCGCCCTCGACGGCCGGGCCGGGCCGGGTGCCCTGCGGCGCAGGCGGCGGCGGCGACCCGTTGCGACCCGACGCACCCGCTTTCAGGTACGGCTTGGCTTCGACGAGTTCGTCGATGGCGGCGGCGATGGCGTCCCGGTCGATGTCGCCCGTGTCGTCGTCGATGAACGACCCGACCTCGAGTAGCCGGACGGCGTCGGCCGGGTCGGCCAGGCGGCCGCCGGCGGCGGCGCGCACCTCGGCTTCGACCATCCGGGCGCCGACCTGACCCATCGCCTCGCGCCGGCCCTCGTCCCGGGCCGCGGCGATGGCGCGGTCGGCGTCGGTGGCGTGTTCGTCGCGGAGCTTCGTCGCCTCGCGTTCGGCGGCGACGCGGGCCCGCCGCTCCGCCGCCAAGGTCGCTTTCAGCTTCTTGACGTCGACGTCGTCGTCGCCGCCCTCGCCGGTGTTCGAGTCGGTGTTCGAGTCGGTGTTCGGATCGGGCGGATCGCCCTCGGGCGCCGGGGTGCCGGGGTCGGGGTCGGGTGGCATCAGGCGTTCACCTCCTGAAGTGATGGTGCGATCTCGGTGGTCAGGTCGATCACGTAGTCGTCGGGCAACGGGCCGGTCGCGGCCCGCTCGGTGACGGCGTTGCGGCGGGCGCCCGGGTCGCGGCCGTCGACGACGGCCGAGGTCGTGCACCGACACGACGTGTGGATCGGCATCAGGTCCCGCACGTAGTACACGCGCTCGGCCGCGAGCGAGCACAACCGGCACGCCCGCCACCCGGGCACCCGGCGCACGCCGACGACCCGGTCGTCGCCGTACAGCGACGCCCGGGTTGCGTACCGCTGGGCCAGGGCGACGTCGGTGTGAGCGATGCCGGCGGCCGTCGCCCGGCCCGATGCCATCGCGTCGGCGTACCGGGCGCCACGGGACAGGTACGTGCGCGCCGTCACCACGGGCCGCAGCCACAGTTCAGCGTCGGTGAGCCCGGACCGCAACGCCGGCGTCGCCAGGTCGTCGATGTCGATGTCGACGGCCCGCACGTGCCCGTCGGTCAACATGGCGACCTGGCGGGTCAGGAACGTCGAGGTGAGCCGGGCGGCGCCGGCCCGGCCGACGCCGGCGACCCGGGCCGCGGCTTGCCCGAACGCGGCGGCCGAGGCGTCGTCGACGCCGCCGAGGGTGACCCATTGCCGGGTCACGGTCGCCTCGATGGCGGTCCCGTACCGGAAGTGAGCCCGGGCGTACCCGTCCATCAACGCATCTACCGGCGTGATCGTCACACGGGCACCGGCGCCGGTTCACCGGGCACCGGCGCGCCGCCGGCGACGGCGAGCATCAACGCCCGGTCGGCCGCCATCGCCTCCCAGCGCTGCACCTCCTGCGGCGACGCACCCCAGCGCTGCCACAACACGGGTTCGGGCACGCCGAGCGACGCCATCTTCACGAGCGCGTCGACCCGTTCGCCTTCGGACCGGGTCTCGAAGTCGCGCCAGATGACCTCGGCGCCGAAGTCGACGGCCCGGGCGTCGCCCGTGGCGGTGAACGCCAGGCGCATCACGTCTTCCCAGCCCTCACCGAAGTGACCGGCCCGGCGGCGCACCTTCGACACGAGCCCGGTCTCGGCCGCCTTCAACGCGTCGCCCGACGCGTTGACGATGGCGCCAAGGAGGTAGTGCGGCGGCGTGCGCGTGATGGCGGCGAGTTGCTCGACGTCGGCCTGGGCGGCGGTCACGTAGCCCTTGAGCTCGGACTCGCCGAACTCGCCGAACCGCACGCCCGGGTCTTCGGCGACCCAGAGCCGGTCGACGGCGACGTCGTACGGCGACACGGGGATCGGTAGCCCGGTGATCGGGTCGAGCACCTCTTCGCCGGTGTCGGGGTCGCGCTTGTTCTGGGCTTCGAGCCCCGTTGCCCATTTTTGCCGGAAGGCGGCGTACTCGGTCGCGATAATTCGCGAGAACGTCGTGGTGTTGATTCGATTCTGGATGTCGAGCACGCCGTCCATCTCGGACCGGCCCGGCAACTCGCCGGGCAACAGCGGGCGGGTGCGCGGCCACGGCCGCAACTCGATCACGGGCACCTCGCCGAGCGGGTTGTCGACGTCGTCGACGAGATCCCAGGACATCGGCACGACCGACATGGCGTCGCCGACGGCGGGCGCCGCGTACGTGACGGAACGCTCGGGTGTCGCAACCCAGCACATCCAGCGGTCGACGTCGACCCATGCCTTGAGCGACGCCGCCCGGCGCCGGCGGCCGCGCGGGTCGAACGCCACGATGGTCTGCAGCGGGTGTTCCGGTGCGATCATCACGCCGACCGGGGATGCCTCGTCGGGCCACACCGACACGTACGACACGCCGCCCGTCAACGCATCGGTCTGGCTGAGCTCGGAGTCGGCGTCGAGCCCGTTCGCTTGCCAGATCGCCCAGGCGTCGCGGTCGTCGCCCTCATCGGCACCGAAGCGGAACCCGACGACCTGCAGGCGTTCGGCGACGGCGTCGACGACGAGTTGCACCCAGTTCGACCGGGACTGGCGAAGGAACCGGGCGTACGCCTCGCGGGCCGCGGCCGGCGCCCTCGGCAACGGGTGATCGCCCTCGTAGTACGCGAATCGTGTAGCGAGCACGGGTTGCCGGGCGGCGAGTTCGCGGAGCAACACGTCGCGCCACTGCTCGGGCGTTCGATCGTCGACCACGGCTGAAGGCTAGGCGCGGTGACCGGCCGGTCACCCGATGACCGTCCGCCACCACCAGACGACCGCGGTCGCGATGATGAGCACGGTCGCGACGAGGGCGAAGAGCACGAGCAACCCGGTCAGTACCTGCGCCGGGTCTGTAGGGCGGCGGCCGGGTGGCGGTTCGGGCACGGGCTCGGTCACGGCCGCCCGTTCTACTCCGCCCGACCGTCACCGCGCCGGGATACGATCCGCGGCGCGGGGACGTCGACCGGTGCACCACTGACCGGGCAGCTCGACCTCCCGGTTTCACGTGCAACCGCCGGCGATCCCCGCGCATCCCGCTTTCGGTTGCAGGTCGGCGTCCGGCGCCGGCGTCGTTCCCTCGGGCGTCCATCCACCCCGGGAACCGCCGGCGCCGGCCCGCGCGGAAAAGCGCGCGGCAACGCGCGACCAATCGCGCCCGCTGGCACATACAACGACGGCGGGGTTGCACGTGCATTGCCCGAATTTTCGGATAATTCAGAATCCAACGGCGCGGCCGCGCTTCTTCGGCGCCGGCGCCCGCAGCCACCCGTCGACCGCGTTCGCCAGCGCGGCGACGGCGTCGATCCGGGCCGTGCCCCGCGCCCGATCCGGCTTCGTCAACTTCAGGTTCTCGGCCCGGTCCTGCACGACCTCGGCGCACGCCGCGCACCACGCCGCGACCGGGTCGGCGCCGACGTCGAGGCGCCGTTCCCGCAGCAGCCGGTCGATCGCCTTCAACGCCGACGACTGCCCGATGAAGCTCTGGGCCACGAGCGACACGTCGAGCCGGGGAAGGTTCTCGGCCGCCCAGGTCACGGTCTCCGACGAGTTCCAGCGGTCGATCCCGAGGTCGACGAGCGCGAAGTCCCGGTACCCCGCGGCGATGTCGGCGCGCATCGGCCGGTAGTCGACGACCTCGCCCGGCGTGACCGTGACCCATCCGCCGGCGATCCACTCGCTGAACGACCCCGACGTGATCTCGTCGAGCCGTTCGACGGCACCCTCGGGCACGTAGTGATGCCACCGGGCCGCGGCCGGCGCCTCGTCGTCGGGCGCCGGGAAGAACCAGCACAGCGACGTCAGGTCGGACACCGCGGCGAGGTCGACGCCGCCGTGACACCGCCGGCCCGTCAACGCCGCGGGGTCGCCCGGCGCGCCCGTACGCCACCGGCCCGCCGGCAACCAGCGCGACTCGGGCCGTTGCCACTGGTTCAGGCGGAACATGCGGAACGCCTTCGCCTTGCGCGGGTCGAGCATCGCCTCGGCCGCCTCATCCTCCAGCGCCGATGGGCTGAGGAAGTGCCCGAGGGCGGGGTTCGCCGCCGCCCACGCGACCGGGTCGTTCAACTCGGCCGCCGGGTTCGCCGCCCGAATCCACACGTACCGCCGGCGATCCAGGCCCGGGTCGGCCGCGACCCGACGGCAGTACGCCGCCTCACGGGCCGCGAACCCGTGCGTCCGATCGCCCGCGGTCGTCGCCGCGATCAACAGCGCCTGCGGGCGGGTGCCCATCGACGTACGAACGGCGTGCCACAACGCGTCACCGGGCTGGGTGGCGACCTCGTCGAACAGGCACCCGTGGATGTTCTCGCCGAGCGCGTTGTCCGCATCGGCGCTGATGCACTCGTACCAGGAACCCGTCGGCACGTGCGCGATCCGGGCGCCGTCGTGTTTCGTGATCACGATCTCGCCCGACGCCAGCGCCTCGGACAACACCGGCGACAACTGGATCATCCGTTGCGCGACGGCGAACACCTTCCCGGCCTGGCGGCGCGTGCCGGCGCACCCGATCAACTCGGCACCCTGCTCGCCGTCCGCCAGCAGCAGGTACAACGCGAGCGCCGCCAGGAGCTCCGACTTGCCATTCTTCCGCCCGGCTGAAAGCCACACGACGCGGTACACGCGAACCCATTGCTCGAACTCGGCCGACCACTCGACCCAGCCGAACACCGGCTCGACGATCTCGCGGCGTTGCCACTCCGTCAGCAGGAACGGCTTGCCCGCCCACCGGGACTTGGTGTGCACGCAGCATTCCTCGATGAACCCGACGACGTGCGCGGCCCGTGGCGCGCAGAAGTGCCGACCCCGGCGATCGCACCGGTCGCACGGCTTGCGGTTCCCGTCACGGACCGGCGCCTTCGACGTCGAGCAGTCGACGAGAACGCCGCCGGCGGTCATCGCCTCGGCGGTGATCCCGTCTCGACGACCGTCACCGGCGTACCGACCGGCGGGTACGCCTCGGTGTCACGGTTGACCATCACGCCGACCTGACCGCCGCCGGCGTCGATCACGACACCGCGCACCGACGGCCCGGGCCGTTCGTGCGACGCGAACGCCTCGGCCGCTTCGGCGAGGATTCGCATCTGGAGCGTTCCGTCATGCCACTCACGCAGCAGGCGGCGCACCCGCCGGACGATGAAGATCCGCCCGAGCACGATCCCGGCGACCACGCCGACACCGACCCCGACCGTCACCGCCCGGCCCGTCACGACGGCACATCCTGGTACGCCCGCAGCACCTCGCGGATGTCATCGGCGCACCCGTAGCAGACCGGTGCCGGCGCCTGGGTGACGCGATCGAACACGAGCGGGATGTCGTCGAGGTCGGGCGTGAACACCCGCCCGCAGAGCCGGCACGTGATCACGGCGCCTCCCGATCGTGATCGGTCCACACGATGACGGCGCCGTGACCCGTGAACTTGGCGATCGACCCGAGCAGCCCGGTGATCAACGCCGCCTCGCGGTCACCCATCTCGACGGCGTCGTCGGGGATCTCGATCCGTAACGCCAGGTACCCGGCGGTGAGTTGCACCCGGCGTTCGACGACGATCACGACGGCGTACCCCAGCGGCCGTGCCACAGGTCGGCGACGCCTTCGTCGAGGCGGAGCCGGGCGACGGTCTCGGCGCACGAGTAACACACGGGCTGACGGTACGCCGTGTCGGGCGGCGGGTGACCGTCCGGCGGCGGCACGCCCGTCGCTGAGTCGATCCAGACCGACGGCACGGCGTCCGCGTCGAACATGAACGTCCGCTTGCACACGAAGCAGTCGCCGATGGCGACGACCTGGTTCACGGCGCGATCTCCCACGCGTGCTCGTCGTCCCGGTCGGTCAGGAACTCGTTGCCGTGACCCGGGTGCCAGTCGATCCGTTGATGGTCGAAGTCGGCCAGGCCCTTGGCGACGTGTAACCCGGGGTGCCCGGCTTCGAGCGTGCACCTCGTGTTCAGCGTGATGCCGAACTTGATCGCCCAGGGACACCGGATCATGTCGGCATCTCGTCCCATCGTTCGCCGAGCCGGCGGCGAAGCTCGTCGGCGAGCGCCGGGTCGCCGAGGTTCTCGGCCCGCTTGGCGAGCCCGAGCAGTTCGGTCACGAGCGCGGCGACGCCGTCGGCGTTGATCAGGTACAACACCCGGGTTCGGTCCCGGGTCTTGTTCACCCGGCCTTCGAGCATCAGCGCGAACGCGACCTCGGACGCCGGCCCGGGACCCGATCGTCGTTGCAATTCGACGGTCGAGACCGTCGAGTAGTCGAGCAGCACGGCGTCGGACGTGTCGACGACGACGGCGTCGCGGTCGTACGGCCCGCCCGGGCCGGCGATGTCACCGCCGGGCCGTCGAGGGTCGGTCCGGTCATGCAGGTTCGGTAGGTCAGGGTTCGCCACGGTCGCCTCCGGTGGCCAGGTCGGCGAGTTGACGGGCGAGCGACGTCACCTCGGCCCGGGCGTAGGCGGTCGTCTTGTAGCTGGATTCGTCGTCGCGGTACGGGAACCCGCTCATCACCAGGTTCGGGATGACGTCGTGATAGTGGGAGCAGTCGAACCCGAACCAGAACACGTCGTCGGGTTCGCCGGGCTGGGGAACGTGGCAGATCCGTTCGACGTGCGACCGCTCGTCGTCGGGTTCGCACGGCGCGCCGTACGACAGCGCGCCGTGCACGTCGACGAGCACGTCGTCGAAGTCGGCGCCGTGGAACCGGTGACCGGGCGGGACGCCGACGTACCCGCACCAGGCGCCGAGCGGGCCACGCTTCACGAAACACGGGTACCCGGTGACGGGGTCGACCCAGTCGACCCGGTCGGGTTCGTCGCGCCACGGGCCGTCGGGCCAGCGGGAACGGTCAACGAAGCGATGTTCAACAGCGGTCATTCAGGGTCGTTCCTCTCGGGTCGTAGGTGATCGAGCCCGACCTCGACATCTTCGCCGGCGTCGAGGCGGACGAGGGTCGAGTACTTCGCCCGGGACAACACGACGCCGTGATCGCCGTCGTAGGTGAACCGGCTGTCGTCGACGACGACCCGGGCGCCGCGCACGATCCACTCGTGACCGGTCACGGCCGGGTCACCTCGGCGATGAGTTCACCGGTGCCGAACTCGACGTCGCCGACGGGTGCGTCGTCGTCGAGGCGGACATCGACGAGCCGGGACGGGTGCCGGCGGATCACCCGGCCGTGATGCCCGTAGAACCCCGACCGCACGTTGCCGACCACGACCCGGGTACCGGGGACGCACCAGGCGTCGTCGAACGCCGGGAACCGGGCCGTGTCGGGGTAGTCGGCGCAGAAGTGATGGCACCGCCCGCAGTACCCGTTCGTGACGTCGCCCGGGTTCGCGCTCACCGCCTCGCAATGCGGGCACCGATGCACGGGCGTCGGGATCGGCGTCACGGCCGGCGCATCCCCGCGACGTACAGGAGCCCGACGAACACGATCGCGCACACGACGATGAACAGGAGGGTGATCGGGTCGGGCATCATCGCCGGCGATCCCGTCGATGACCGGCGGCGGCGAGCGCCAGGACCGTGATCAACACGGCGACGATCAGGACCAACATCACCAGCGTCACGTTGTCGGTCACGACACGGGCTCCTGGTCGGTGTCGAGCCGGTTGACGGCGTCGACGAGGTCGTCGACGGCGGCGGCGCAGTCGGCGTCGTCGAGCGGGTGATCGCCGGCGATCAGGTCGCGCATCCGGCGGGCGACCGCCACGACCTCGGCGACCGGGTTCACCCGCAGGTTGCCGGCGGCCGTGTCCGACGGGTTCCAACACATCGCCCGGCACGAGTCGTTCCCGCAGAACGCCTGGACGGCGCCGGCGAGGATGATCGTCGGCGGTTCACCGCACAACGGGCACACCGGGCACCGCAGGGTCGGGACGCCGATCACGGCTCACCGCCCAGGACCGACCGGCTGAACGCCGTGGCGTCGTCGGGCCAGTCGGTGTCGCGCATCGCCGCCCGGGCGAGCGTGACCTCGGGGTCGGCGGCGATGTCGGCCGCCTCGGCTTCGGTCGGTCGGCGCACCCGGCCCGTGTCGTCGACGAACACGAAGGCACGCTGGCATCCCCAGCACAGCCCGACGTCGCCGGCGGTGGGCGTTGCGGGCCGGGCGGCGCCGTGATGGCGGTCGAGTCGCTTGCCGCACCACGGGCACGACGTCGGCAGCGACACGTCGTCGGGGTTCACGGCGCGCCCGTCCGGTCGTTGTCGGGCGAGAACCACTTGGGCCACGTGTCGGGCTCGGCGATGACCAGGTATCCCTGGACGATCAACGCGTGAAGCGCGGACCGGATGGCGATCCGGGTTCGTTCGGCGTCGGTGACCTCGGGCGCGGCGATGACGTCGCGGTCGGCGGCGAAGCAGCCGAGTTGCACGAGGTCGTCGAGCACCTGGCCGACCGGTAGCGGCGTCGTCATGACGCCGACCCGGTCGTCAGGTACTTCGCGGCGGTCGGGTTCGGTGACGCCATCGACGTGCCGCCGGCGTACCGGCGGGCGATCTGGGACCGTGACGACGGCGTCATCCCGAACTCGGAACACCAGCGCAGCATGTCCCGGCCGGCGTCCCGACGCACCCGGGCCGCCGGGTTCGTGCGGGGTTGCCCGCGGTCGTCGCGCACGAGCGGGCCGACGGCAGACTCGAGGGCGGCCGCCCGGCGGTGCGTCGCCACGGCCTGGGCGAACGCCGACAACGCCAGCCCGTCGAGGGCGGTGAGCACGCCCGTCGGTTCGAGCAGGCGCACGAGCTCGGCGTACACGCCGGCGACGTCGTCGTCGAGGTCGGGCGGCGGGACCGGCGCACCAGGTGGCGCCGGGATCTCGTCCTGGTTGACCCGGGACGGCCGCTCGCCGTTCAGGATCTTCAGCGCCGTCGGTCGGGGTCGACGACCGGCTCGCGGCATCGGGTCACGCTCCGTTCTGGGGTCGGGCTGAACGGGCCGTTGTACGGGGTCGTGCGCTCCGCCGGCGGCCGGGCCGACGCCACGACGGGCCGGCACGCCGAACGGGCGTCAGCGGTGATTCTGGCGTGCCACGGCGCCCGATCCGGGCATACCGACGTGATCGGGCGCCCAGCGACGAGTCGAACCGATCCGCCGCGTGTCGCGCGGGCT
>Ga0209077_1000029_pt1 | contig 36294 bp, 28 predicted proteins | sample PPLLak1March2015_FD_187247 | JGI IMG/M metagenome (GOLD analysis project Ga0209077, IMG submission 187247) | Freshwater sediment microbial communities from Prairie Pothole Lake near Jamestown, North Dakota, USA - PPLs Lake P7 Core (1) Depth... | ecosystem: Environmental > Aquatic > Freshwater >... | reverse complement strand
GACTGTTTGGCAGCGACCGATATACCCACTGTTCGCGCTCGGTTCGTCGCTTGATAAACTTTTTCGTGACACTATGCAGAACCGGCTTGCATGCTCGTAACGCTGTCATGTAATTTATTAACGGCTGTTAACGTTCAATTCGACACTGTGTTCGACAAGAAGGAGGAGCGCCGTATGGATGCCAAGGAAGTGGTGAAGTGGATCAAGGACCGTGAAATTCAGGTTGTCGACTTTCGTTTCGTGGACCTGCCCGGACTGTGGCAGCACTTTACAGTCAATGCGAACCAGGTGACCGAAGAGAGCTTCAGTGAGGGCTTCGGCTTTGATGGTTCGAGCATCCGCGGATTCCAGCAAATCCAGGAAAGCGACATGCTTCTGTTCCCGGATCCCGACACCGCTTTCGAGGACCCCTTCCTGAAGGTCAGAACGCTGGACCTGATCTGCAACGTCGGGGATCCGGTAACTGGTGAGCCGTACAGCCGCGACCCTCGATTTGTCGCCCAGAAGGCGGAGAAGTACCTCAATTCGACGGGGATCGCGGACACAGCTTATTTCGGCCCTGAGCCCGAGTTCTTCATCCTCGACGAGGTGCGCTTCGAGCAGACCTACAACAAGGGATACTACTTCCTCGATTCCGACGAAGGGTTCTGGAATTCAGGACGGGAAGAAGGGCCCAACCTCGGGTACAAGCCACGCTACAAAGAGGGGTACTTCCCGGTTCCCCCTATGGACACGCTGCAGGACATTAGAACGGAAATGATGCTCACACTCCAGGAGGTGGGCATCGCGACCGAGGTGCATCACCACGAGGTGGCGACCGCCGGTCAGTGCGAAATCGACATGCGGTTCGACACCTTGGTGAGCATGGGGGACAAGCTGCTGAAGTTCAAATACGTCATCAAGAATGTGGCCCGCCGTTACAACAAGACGGTGACCCTGATGCCCAAGCCAATCTTCATGGACAACGGGTCCGGCATGCACGTCCATCAGAGCATCTGGAAAGGCGGCAAGAATCTCTTTTACCAGCCCGGAACCTATGCCGACCTGAGTCAGATGGCCGTGCATTACATTGGGGGACTACTCAAACACGCGCCCGCGTTGCTGGCTTTCTGTGCTCCGACCACAAACTCCTACCGCCGGCTGGTGCCGGGCTACGAGGCGCCCATCAACCTCATTTATTCACAGCGCAACCGAAGCGCATGTGTTCGGATCCCGGCGTATTCGCGCAGCGAGAAGGCCAAGCGCCTCGAATTCCGGACTCCCGACCCCTCCGCGAATGGCTATCTCGCGTTCGCCGCGATGCTGATGGCCGGACTCGATGGCATTCAGAACAAGATCGCGCCTCCGGCCCCGATGGATAAGGACCTGTACGACCTCGAGCCCGAGGACAAGGCGAAAGTGAAGTCCACCCCGGGGAGCCTCGAGGAGGTCCTGAATGCGCTGGAAGCCGACCACGACTTCCTGCTCAAAGGGGATGTATTCACACCGGACGTGATCGAGACCTGGATAAAGTACAAGCGGCAGCACGAGCTCGACCCGGTTCGCTTGCGACCGCATCCTTACGAGTTCGCGCTGTACTTCGATATTTAGTGCCCCGGAGGGCGGGGGATAGAAGTCCATCCACGAACCAAAACGAAGAACACGAACCAAAGCAAAAGCCGATTACGAGTACGAGCGGGAGGAATAGGAGCAGGAGTGGGAAGTTGCCTGCGCTTTTCTCGTACTCGTGCTCGTAATCGTAATCGGCTTTTTGCCTTTGGTTCGGGTCCATTCGTGTTACAACCGCAACAATTGATCGCGCGGCGCGTGCAACTGCAGCGGACGAGGCTCTCAGTTATTGTGGAGTTGGATGTTGCGCCTCGGGCACTCCGGGCTGACGCGCTGAAAGACATCAGAACCGCAAGCGAAGCGCGCGGGCCGAGACAGTTACCGGGCTTCAGGAACTCTGCCAGAACTCCGTCTCAGCCGGTTAGTGTTCGGGCGCGCACGCTTCGAATGGGTGCGGTTCTGATGTCTTTCACCGCTTGAGTTTCGCCGTCCCCACCAACGCTCCTTCGGAATCCGCTGTCTTTTGGTTGCGGCTACGCCGCGCTGTGCACTTCGTGGATCCTCCTTCCCCTGGTGGGAACCTCCGTGGCTCGTGCTAGACTCGACAACGTGCAACCGCGCGATCTCCTGCTCTCCCCGCAACTCGATCCGGACGACGCGGCGCGATTCCTTGCCTCGTTCAACTTCCAACGGCCCGCGGAAGCGGATGCGGCGCTGCAACGCATGGCTGAGCGGATCGGTGTCCGCGAACGGCTAGCCGACTCTCTCCCGGCCCTCCTTCGCCAGGTCTCGCTGACCCCCGATCCGGACCATGCCCTGCTTCAATGGGATGCCTTCCTGGAAGCCTCGCCGAGCCCTTTGACCGTGATTTCCTACATGGAGGAGCACCCGCCAGCCCTGGAGGTTCTTAGCCGGCTACTCGGGTCATCCCCCTACCTCACGCAACTCCTCCTGAGAAATCCCGAATACTTTTACTGGCTGCTCGAGAGTGAGCGTGTCTACCAGATACCGGATGACGGCTACTTCATTGGGGAATGCGAGCAACTCACGCGACCGTTTGCAGAGGAGCCAGGAGCAGCGACCGAAGCCCTGCGCCGACTACGGCGACGGGAGACGCTGCGCATCGCCGCGCAGGATCTCCTCGGAATCGCGACTCTGGAACAGGTGGTCAGGCAGGTGTCGGACCTTGCCGACGCGGTCCTCGAGACAGCTTACCGAACGCTTTCAATGCAAATCGTCAAGGCGCCTGTCCCCTTCGCGGTCATGGGTTTGGGGAAGCTGGGGGGCCGCGAGCTGAACTTCAGCTCGGATGTTGACTTGATTTATGTCTACGCCGACGGCGCGGACGCCGGCGCAATGGTGAAGTTCGGACGTGAATACACTCGTCTCCTCACCCACTACAGCGAGCAGGGACATCTTTACAGGGTCGATCTGCGGCTGAGGCCCATGGGCAAAACCGGTGAGATAGCCTACCCGCTCAGCGCTTCGCTCAACTACTACCAGACGTGGGCGGATACATTTGATCGGCTGGCGTTGATGAAGTGTCGGGTCGTTGCGGGAGACAATTCAGTCGGCCAGGCCTTTGTCGATTCGATCCAGGAGTTGATTTACCGCAAGTACCCGGATGTTGCCGCCGTCGAAGAGATCCGCTGGATCAAACGGCGCACGGACAAGAAGCTCCAGCAACGCGAAGAGGCATTTCGAAACGTCAAGCTCGGCTATGGCGGCATTCGTGAAATCGAGTTCTTTGTTCAGGCATTTCAGCTGCTCTACGGCGGTCTCCACCCGGAGATCCGGACGCCGAATACCATGGTGGCGCTTGATCGCCTGGTCGATCACGGGTTCATTCTTCCCAAGGACTATCGGGTCTTGAAGACCGGTTACGTGTACCTGAGGGAACTGGAGCACAAGCTGCAGCTTGTGAACGATCTCCAGACGCACACGCTGCCTCGCAATGAACAGGAACTGGAGCGATGCGCGCGCCGCCTGGGGTATCGCGGGAAACCCGACGACCCGGAGCGACATAGCCCGCTGGCTTGGTTTGCGGCTGAGCTGGAGCACAGAACGAGTGCCGTCCACGAGGTGTTTCAGTCGCTTTTCGACGAAGTACCTCCCGGACAGGGACTCGAGGAAATAGCCCTGAGTACCGAGATGGATCCGGAGGAAGCGGTCGGTCGCCTGCGGTCGGCGGGTTGCGCGAACCCGGACGGGCTCTACGAAGCTTTTCGAGCCCTACTGGAGACACCCGCCTTCCCCCATTCCCCCTCTCACATCCGCAACCTCCTGGCCAATCTTCTCCCTCGCCTGGTGGAATACTGCTCTTTGAGCACGGATCCGCGAGCCCTCGTCAGCCGCTTCGACCGACTGTGCGAGGCAGTGGGCTCGCGAGGGCCGATGTATGCCGAGGTCGTAGAGAACCGAGAGTTCGCGCGACGCCTGTTCAAGGTCCTCGCCGCTGGAGACTTCGTTGCCGAGACGCTGATCCGAAACCCGGAGCTGCTGGATTACATCGCCCGCTGGCAGGCCGGCGATGGCCCGAAAGAACCGGCCAGTCTGACGCGGACGGCGGGCGACGACGTAAAAGTCGCGCTGCGTCGATTCAAGCGCCGCGAGGAATTCAAGATTGCAGTCGACGACCTTTTGGGTAGCGAGACTTTCGAGAACCGCGAACGCCTCAGCAAACTAGCGGACAAGTGCCTGGCCGTCGTCGTTGACGAGGTGGTAACCCGCCTCCCCGAATTCGCCTCCGAAAAGGTGGTCTTTCTTGCAGTCGGGAAGTTGGGGGGCCAGGAGCTCACATACCACTCTGACCTCGATCTCGTTTTCCTCTTCGACGACACGACGAGCACTCTCCCGCCGGCCCGCCTCAACGATTTCTTTCTCGCATGTCGCGAGCAGTTGGAGGGGTACACCGAGGAGGGCCTGGCCTACAGGCTGGATCTGCGATTGAGGCCCGAAGGCAAGCACGGACCGCTGGCCACCCCATTGACCGCGTTCCAACAGTATTTTCGGGGGCGAGCGGACCCTTGGGAACGCCTTGCCTACATGAAAGCCCGGGTGACCTGGAGTTCCGGCTGGATCCCCGACATTGGGACTCTACTGTTTGGAACCGACGACCAGAGCGCCTGGCTGGAAGAAATCCGCCACGTGAGGGGACGCAAGGAGGATGAGATTGGAAGGGAGACTCAGTCCGAACACTTCGACTTCAAAGTCGGACTGGGGGGCCTGCTCGATATCCAGTTTGCCGTCCAGTTTCTTCAATTGCGACACCGGTTACCGGAGCCAAACACACGGCGAGCCATACGCAAACTGGCGGAGCACTCACTGCTAACCGCCCGCCAGGCGAGCGTGCTCGAGGAAGGACTGCAGTTTCTTTTCCACCTCGAGACAAATCGGCGGCTTCTCGAACAAGGCTCTGTCACCACGATCCCCAAGGCTCCCGAGAAGAATGAAGAATTCGCGCGTTTCGCGGGCTACGCGTCAGGAGGCGAGCTGATTCAGCGGTACCTGGACCAGCGGGAGCAGATTCGAGGAGTCTACGAAGAAATCATGCGGAACACGGAATGACACGGACCAAAACCGGACCAACACGGACGGATTCGCGATTCTTGTCCGTGTTTGTCCGTTATTTCTCCGTGTCCGTCCGTGTCTACTTTTCCAGCGCGCTCGAGATCTCTGCCAAGAGCTTGTCCGGCTTGATCGGCTTTTCCAGAAACGCCTTGACCGGCATCCACTGTTCGTCGGGCTGCAGCTTGAATGGAAGATCGAGCACTTTCCGGACGCCCGAGAGGATGATGATCGGAATCCCTCTCAAGTCCGGATCCTCATTCAGCTTTCGCGAGGTTTCCACCCCGTCCGGTCCAGGCGGGCCGGCAAACATGACGTCGAGGATAATCAGATCCGGCTTGAATGCCTTGGCCTTCTCGATTCCCTTCTCCGGCCGGTACGCGTAGTCGACCTCGTAACCTACGTTTTCGAGGAGAGTCCTGACCGTGTCTACGTGTTGGACGTCGTCATCGACAACCAGTATCTTCGCCTTCTTGTTCATGATGATGAGACCCTTTGTGTTATTGAACCTGTTGCAACGGCTGGCCGACCGATGCCTCCGCCGGCAGGGTGAAGGTGAACTTGGTCCACTGCCCTTCTTCCGACTCGGCATTGATCGATCCACCATGTTGGTCGATGATTTCCTTACAGATAAAAAGTCCCAATCCCGTGCCCTTTTCTCGAGCGTTGCGGATATTGTCTATCCGGGAGAACTTCTTGAACAGCCGGTTAATTTTGTCCGCAGGCACACCGTCGCCGTCGTTGTAGACCACAAGCTCGACCGTCCCGTTCCTTCGCTTTCCCGCCAACTGGATCGAGCCCCCCTCACGGCCGTAGCGAACTGCGTTGGAAAGCAGGTTCTCGTAGACGATTCGCAAGAGAGACGGGTCGGCATTCGCAGTGAGGTCATCGGCGAGACAGGAGGTGACGACCATCTGCTTCTCCTCGACTGCGGGCCGCAGGCCCGAGAGGATCGGTTCGACCACTTCTGCCTTGATTCGCACTGTCCTGCGGTGCGGTCTAAGCTCGCCCTTCTCGAGTCGTGACAGGTCCAGGTAGTGCTTGACCATGTCGTTGAGGTAGTCAAGGCTGTGGGCGACACTTCCCAGCACTCTGGTTTGAGATTCCGATACAGGTCCCAGGTACCCATCCTTGACCGAGTACAGGCCGAGAATGGCGGAGCCGAGCGGCGCCTTGAACTCGTGGGAGACGAAGCCGAGCATCTCCATGTAATTGCGGTTGGTGGTATGCAGTTCCTCGTTCCGTTCTTCCAACTGGGCGTGGCTCTCCTGGATTTCCTTTTGATCCTTGAGAAGCTGTTCGGCCATGTGATTGAAAGAGTCGGACAGTTCGCCGATTTCGTCATTGGAGCGCACATCGATGCGATGTGTCAGGTCACCGGCCGACAGCTTGCGAGTCGCCTGGTACAGCCGATGCACCGGGCTCAGTATGGTCCGGATAATCAGGTAAAAAACGACCACCGCCAGCAGCATGCCTCCGAAGACGACACCGAGGTTCAGCAGGACCGCCCTGGACCGCTCGTCGAGATACCGCTGTTCCAGGCTGCCGATATAGAGCATACCGATGACTTGGCCGTCTGGATCGCGGATAGGGTCGTATTGCGAAAGGTACCACGCGTTTACGACCCAGGCGCGCCCGGTCCACGATCGCCCGTTCTTGAGCACACGCTCGGCCACCTCCCCGGAAGCCCGGGTGCCGGTTGCCCTGGTACCATCCTGATTGAGGACGTTCGTCGAGATCCGCAGGTCCCGCATGAACACCGTGGCGGTGCCAACTGGCTTGCCGTTGTACCGCTGGTTTTCGAAAAGGGAGTCCCTGATCCGGTCCACCTTCTCGACGGACCCGTTCAGGAGGTTACCCATCTGTATGACGCCGATGAGCCGCCCATTGTGTTTGACCGGGACCGCGGCGCCCGTCATCATGGCCCCGGATTCTCCCCCGTACAGTTTCGCCAGGCGCACCAGGTCTTCGCCCTCGGTCTGAAGCCTCCCGCTGTCAAAGAGCACCGTGCCGCCTGACCGCCTTCGGTCCTTCAAGACCAGCCGGATCATCGGGTCATTGGATACGTCGTCGCCGCGGACCCCGGCGTTTCGCGTCCGGAGGACGACCCTGCCCTTGGTGTCGACCAGGTTCAGAATGTCCATGTTCTGTTCCCGGCGTACGCGTTCGAGCTGTTCCAGCACGATTGCACGCAAGTCGGTGCTGCGCCGGTCAAGCATGAAGTTCTTCAACTTGTCGTCTTCGGCAAGCACCAGAAGGGCGAACTGAATCCTGTCGGTTTTGCTGTTGTAAATCTCCCAGGCAGCCTTGATGTAAAGGCGCACGCGATTTTCCGCTCCTTTGATCGCGTGGTTCGTGTGCCACCGGAAAGTGACGACACCGGTGCTGATGGCCAGAATGCAGAAGACCAGCAGGATGCCGATGTTTGTCTTCGTCCGCAACTTCATTGGTTTAGCGCCGGTCTTCCTTCATGGAATCGCGTTTCGCGTCGAGTAAGTTAAGCAGCAAACGGCACCAGCTGTCCACGCCTTCTCCCGTCGTGCAGGAGAGCTGGAGAATATGGGTATCAGGATTCAGTGTCCTCACCTGATTCCGAACCGCGTCCATATCAAAACGGACGTGAGGGAGGAGGTCGATCTTAGTGATCACAGTAACTGCAGCACGCGCGAAAATGCCCGGGTACTTGAAAGGTTTATCGTCGCCCTCGGTCACGGACAAGAGAGCCACTTTGAAGTCTTCGCCCAGGTCGTACGAGGTCGGACATACGAGATTCCCAACGTTCTCGATGAATAGAACATCCAAGGCCGCCAGGTCCCAGTTTGCCAGGTGTTCGGTGACGAGCCGCGCGTCCAGGTGGCAGGCGCCTCCAGTAATAATCTGGCTGGCCGGGATCCCCATCCGGCGCAGCCGATCAGCATCTCGCTCGGTGGCGATGTCCCCTGAGACAGCCCCGAGCCTCAGGTCGTGGCCAAGCGCGGCGGCGGTCGCTTCCAGGAGCGTCGTCTTACCCGAGCCGGGTGACGAGATCAGGTTCGTGACGAGCATCCGGTTCCGCGCGAACAGATCGCGGAGCTCAGCCGCAGCCCTCTCGTTTTCGGCAAGAAGGCGCTGTCTTACTTCAATCTGCTTCCTCATGCCTTATCTCCTTCCGCGGTGGGTTCGAAAGTGATCTCCACCAGATCGAGCTCGTAGCCGCCCTGGACCTGCAAGGCCGATTCGCAATCGGGACACGTGATGATCCAGCTGGAGTCCGGACGCGGTTTGGTTGACCGACAGGCCGGACAGAACTGCTCAGCCGGTCGCCAGTCTACGCTCAGTTCACAGCCCGCATCGGCTCCGCCTTCCAGGACTGCCTGCCAGGCGAACTTCAGCAACTCCGGCTCGATGCCCGTCAGTTCCCCGATCTGCACGCGGACTTTCTCAAGCCGGCCAGGACCGTGTTTGGCTACCTCCTCTCGGCAGCTTTCGTATAAGGTCAGGGCCATCCCCATTTCGTGCAATTCCTCGACTCCTTGATCTTGCTTAAGCGGCTGGAGCAACAGGAATAGGACCTATAGGACCAAGAGGACTAACGGGCAACCCAACGCGTTCGTTTCTTTCCAATAGGTCCTATTGTCCTATTGGTCCTATCCCTATTCCTCAGATATGGTCCATTTTCGAGTAGACCAGCATGCCATCTTCTTCGACAAGGTCCTGCGGATGATAGCGGGCAATCGGGAATTCCAACTGCTTGAATCGAACAGGCGCCACTTTCTTGTCGACCACGCCGAGCGCCACGGCCACTCCGAAGACGATCGCCTCGGGGCGGGGCGGACACCCGGGAATGTAGAAATCGACGGGGATGATCTTGTCTATCGATCCAATCACATTATACGTGTCATACCAGATCCCTCCGCCGCACGCACAGGAACCGATGGCGAAAACGAGCTTCGGCGCAGGCATTGCCTCATAGGCACGGCGGAGCGCTTTTGCGGTGGGACGAGAGGCGGGCCCCTGGCAAAGCATCACATCCGCGTGACGTGGTGATCCGACCAGCTTGATGCCGAAGCGCTCGACATCGTAATAAGGCGTCAGGACGTTTAGCACTTCGATGTCGCAGCCGTTACAGCCGCCACTGTTGGCGTGATAGACCCAAATCGACTTCTTGAACGCCTTGCTCAGCAATCCGTTTAGCATTGCATTGGTTCCCAACTAATCCAGTTCTATTTTCAGGTCGCCGAAATCACCTTCCCCAAGGAAGCTGCGCGAGGTGTGCACCCACCGATTCGCGGCGAGGTCGTCTGCTCTATAGCCCTTTAGGATCAAGTCATTCAAGGGGTTTTCGTTCTTGAAGCATCGGCCGCACCTCTGGCAGGTGCCCATGAACACCTCAATCTCCTGCCGCAGATCCTCTATCGAGTTGGTCGCCGTCTCGAATTCGTGGCTAATGGTGATGGCCTTTTCCGGACATAGATCGGCGCACCGGCCACAATAGGTGCAGCGTTGACCGGAGTACCGAATGATCCTGATCTCCTGACAAACGTCTGATATGAGGATCTCCCGGGCAGGACAGTTGTTGGCGCACCCGCCGCAGCCGATGCACAAGTCGGGATCGAAAACCGGTCTGCCCCGGAAACCGGACGGCACGGGGGCCGGCCCGGCCGGGTAAGGCAGTGTTACCTTTCCCGCCTTCAGGCAAATGATCGCTTCTTTGAGCTTACTCAGCTTCAACATCGCCATGTTTCTCCGCGAACTACTTCCCAAGCAACGCGAGAAGCAATGCGACAAAGCCCACGCCGAGCAGGGTCGCATAGTATCGCAGCGCCTGATCGATTCTAAGACGGGCGTGAGTCGCCGCGACCAGGGTCACCAGAAGTACCAGAATCAACACCTTGAGTAGAAGAACGGCAAGACTGAGCGGGAATATCAGCCCGCTGCCCCAGGGGGCGAAAAGCGCCGCAAACAGCGCACAGTAGACGAACAGCTTGACCATCTGACTGTACTTGAACAGCGCCAGTTTCGGTCCGGAATACTCGACCAGGGGCCCCTCCATGATTTCGGTTTCGGCCTCGGCGATATCAAACGGAACGCGCCCCACAAATGCCTGCAGAGCGAAAAGCAGGACGACCATCATCAGCGTGCCCGCCCAGGGAAAACCGTTCGAGACGTACGCCGACCCGTTGAGTATTCCGACCAGGTCGAGCGACTGGGTCTTCAGCGCGCCCATTACGATGGTGATTGCGAAGAGGGGTTCAAGAGCCAGCATCGTAATCATTTCGCGGCTCGCCCCGAAGATCGAATACGTAGAACCCGCGGCAAACCCCGCCAACAGTGTAGCCACGCCGGTCAGGGTCAACAGGTAGATGAGCAGGATTCCGTCGCCCACGACGGCCAACGGCGGTTGAGAGCCCAGTGGAACAAAGCAGGCGACCGTAAGAATGGCGGCTAGAGACAGGTAACCCGCGAAACGCTGGACCGCAGGAGCTTCTCCGGACTCGATGTCTTCTTTCGTCAGCAGCTTGGCCAGATCGAAGTACGGCTGCCAGAGCGGCGGCCCCTGCCTGGACTGAACCCGGGCGGTGACCTTGCGGATGATCCCTTCAAGCAGCGGAGCTACCGCCAGGACGAGGGCCACGTTGAAAACCGCCTGAGTGACGAACATCAGATAGCTGTTCATACTGTTTGTTCCGCGCTCCCCGACGAGCGGACGAGTCTGATGAGATCCTGCTGAGAGAAAATCTGGACCTTGCCCGATCGTAAATCCACGATCTCCATACGATCGGTGCAAGAGAAGCAGGGATCGATGCTTCCAAGCGCTATAGTCATATCAGCAAGGGGCTTATCCTTGATCATGGCAGGGATTCCCTGGAGGTTCTGGTAGGTGGGCGCTCGAACGCGCCACCGCCGGGGCCGGTTGTCGTCACCGGTTACGACGAAATGATGAGACTCTCCTCGGGGCGCTTCGATTGACGACAGCCCTATTCTCCCCGCGGGCAACTCGTCGGTAAGATCCAACTGAATCGGTCCCGCCGGCATCCGCTCCAGGCACTGGCGGATAATCTGGATGGATTCGAAAACCTCCAGAACGCGAACCAGGACCCGCGACCAGACGTCACAACCCTCCTGCGTGATTACATCAAACTCGACCTTATCGTATGCGGCGTACGGGAAATCCTTGCGGCAGTCCAAGGGAACCCCTGAAGCCCGAGCCATGGGGCCGATCAACCCCATCTCCTTGACCAGCGTCCTGTCAGCCACACCGACGCCCTTCGTTCGTTTCTGCAGGTTTCTGTCGCCCTTCACCGCGTTGGCGACCTTCACCCACTCTTTCTCCAGCTGGTCCAAGACCCGGATGATGTCGGCCTTGATCTCCGGGGTGATATCCCAGCGCACGCCGCCGATCACGCAAAGGCCGTAGGTCTTTCGGTTTCCCGTGATCCTCTCGCAAAGCCACATGATCGGCTCGCGCATGCGGAAGGACTGCATGAAGAGGGTATCGAATCCGAGAATGTGGTTGGCCAGACCGACCCAGAGCAGATGGCTGTGAAGCCGCTCGAGCTCCAGCATGAGAGTCCGGATGAATTCCGCCCGAGTGGTTGGGCGAACGGAGGCCGCCTGCTCGACCGCCTGTGCATACGCGACACTGTGAACACAACCGCAGATCCCGCAGATGCGCTCTGCCATTACCGGGATCTCGTTGTACGTGAGGACCGAGTCGCCGAGCTTCTCGATCCCCCTGTGGACCATGAAACCGCGATACTCGCAGCCGCGGACGATCTCCCCTTCCACGAAGAGCCGGAAATGCGACGGCTCGTCCAGCGTCGGATGAAATGGACCGAACGGCACGACGGTGCATCCTTCGGGCGGTTCGTCAAAGTCGTAGATCCGATTGTCGTCGTAATCCTTCGGGCGGAAATCCCAGGGGACGTCTTTACGGAGCGGATGCACGCCATCGGGCCAGCCATCCGGAAGCACCAGGCGTTTCATCGAAGGACAGCCAACCGGCTCAATTCCAAGCAGGTCCCTGAACTCCCGTTCCGCCCAGTTTGCGGCGGGGACGTCGGGTGAAATGCTGCCGATTTGTGGATCCTCAGCGGGAAGATTACAGATCAGGCTGCAGAGGACGTGGTGGTTTTCGAACGCAAAATTGTGAGCGACCTGGAAGTTGCCCGAATAAGGGCGATCATCAATGCCGATACTGATTACGTAACGAGCGTCGAGGTCGCGGAAGATAAAACGGCACAGGTCCGGGACCGATTCCCTTCCCGTGTACAGCAGCAGCCGGCTGTCCTCAGGAATGTCGACTCTGTGTATGACCCCGTTAAATCGCTGCTTGATTAAGTTCAGGACCTGTCGGGCCGGCATGATTCGTCACCTTTCCTAAATCCGTAGCAAAGTCCTCTATTCCTTGTGAACCAGAGGCTCGGGTGCAAGCGGCTCGTCCTTGGCAGCAGGCCTTCCGGGCATCCCGCCGAGCCAGTGGAAGTATCGTTTGAAGTCCGCATACAGGCCGTGCGCCCGGTAGCGGGTCGCATCGGTTTCAGTCACATAACCACAGAGCCAGGGCACATCTACCCTGCGTTTCGAGGCCCCCAGCCGCGAAATCGTGCGGGCGACCAGCAGCAACCCGAGTATCCCCGCGAGCAGAAGAGCCGGGGCAAAGAAGGCGGTCCCGCCGTAAAGGGCGACCCGCGGTCCGGAAACTGCAGCAGGCTCCAGTTTAAGGGCGGCGGCCAGCCCTCCCTGGCTCGAGCCGAAAACGGCCTGGACCAGGCTGTATCCGAGGGTTGGCACGATCCCGAGGAGCAGGCAAACAACCGCAAGCACCAGCTGAGGCACCATCATTCCAGCGGGGACTTCGAGCGAGGGCCTGCCGGCCGCCTTCTCCCTGACCACCTGGCTGGTGCGGCCCAAAAACGTTATGCCGTAAAACTTGACGAAGGACGCGAGCGTTACCCCGCTCGTCAGTATCGCGATCAACGCAAAAACGGCCAGGTAGCCCGCGCTCGGACTGCCCAGAATCGCCGCGGCATAGATGCTCCACTTACTGATGAAGCCGTTGAACAGCGGGACCCCCGCGATCGAGAAGGAGGCAACGAGAGCGGTGACTGCGGTCAGCGGCATGTACTTCGCCAGACCACCGATCCGGTTCATGTCCTGGGTGCCGCTCCGGAACAGGATGGATCCCGCGTTGAAGAACAGCAGGCTCTTGAAAGTCGCATGGTTGATGGTATGGAGTAGTCCGCCACAGAAAGCGATAGCAGCCAGCGTCGCCGCCGTTTCAACGCGGGGATAGGCGGACATAAGGGCCAGACATGAGCCGAGTCCGAGAACGATGTAGCCAACCTGACCTATGCTGTGAAAAGCCAACAAGCGTTTGGTCTGCTCCTGGCGAAGCGCCTGGAGCGTTCCGACGAGAAGCGTTGCGGCCCCCAGGGACGCAATGACCGCCCCCCATATTCCGGCGGGAAAATGCTGCAACGAACCAAGAGGGACGAGCCACAGGAACGAGCGCATCAGGCCGTATACACCTGTCTTGATCATCACCCCGGAAAGCATTGCGCTCACCGGAGACGGAGCGGCCGGGTGGGCGGCGGGAAGCCACATCTGACCAAACGGCCAGATACCGGCCTTGATGCCGAACCCGACGAGGAACAGCAGGAAAGCGAGCGTCACTAAAAGCCCACCGGATTGCAGAATCACGGTCATCTGCTCGCTCAATATGTCAAAATCAAAAAGCAGCCCCGAGCGTGAAGGCGCTGCGCTCGCCAGGCACCAGGCGCCGATCATCACGAGCGCACAAGACATCTCCATCATGAAAAGGTATCGGTTTGCTGCGGAGACATTCTCCCGTTTTCGCCACTCGTAACGGATAAGGGCGTAAGAAGGAAGCGTCATCAACTGCCAGAACAGGCAGAAGAACACCATCAGGTCCGACGTCGTCACGATCCCGTACATCCCGGCGACGAAGAGCAACAGGTAGGGGTAATAGCGCCGTACCGAATACTCGGTGTAGTGATCCATGTACCCCACCGAGTAGAGCGACGCAAGCAGCGAAATTCCAGCAACCAGCAGGACAAACACCGCGGACAGGCCATCAATGTAGAAGCGCAGCGAGGACCCGAATCTGAACAAAGTAAGAAGGGTCACTGACTCCTGGGGACCGTACAACAGCACCTGGATAGCGGCCCCGCCAGCCAAGACACCGGAAACCGTCGTGAACAGGACCGCCAACCAGCCGGTTAACCTCTTACTGCGGGCGGTTACCAGAGTCACGCCGGCGCCAATGATGCAGATCAGCAGCGCATAGAGAAAGGCGGTGTTCGAATTCATCTTGTTACCCGATCGCCCTCAATTTCGCGGAGTTTTGGGGCAGACACCTGACTTCCAAATCCTTACCGCAGTCTCCCCATCGGCGAAGGAATTTCAGTTTCATATCCCCGAAATTCCTCCGGAATTCCCCCCGCAGCCCAGAACTCCCAGCAGCAGGGCTTTCAAGAGCCGTTTTGTATCCTCTACCGTTCCCGATAAACGCTCACCCTTGAGCGACAAGGGTTTCACCCCGAGACACCAGACATTCGCCCCCGATACGTTCTCGATCAGAACCGCCAGACTCCCGAGCGACAGCTTGTGAGTGGACAGCTGAGGAAATCGGGTCTCGAGTTGACGAGCGTCCATGTAAAGCGTGTGTCCTGGCTCGCCGGGGAACTCCAGGGCGTCAAGCAGCAGTACGTTGTTATAGCGTTTCACCGCAACGTCCGATATCCATCGCTCCGGCTCGATTCCCGCGACTATCACGTCCTCGCATCCGGACGACCGGAGTTCCTCTGCCAGTCTCACGCCAAAACCGTCATCACCCCAGGACGGATTCCCGATCCCTAGGATACATGTCCGGCCAACCAGCGTCTGCTCCAGTAGTTGCCGCAAGTCGGCCGTCAAATCTCCTCTCCCAGCTTCTTGATCTGTTCGAGGTTGAAAACCGGGCCATCGACGCAAACGTATGCGACGCCTATGCAGCAATGGCCGCACTTCCCCACCCCGCACTTCATGTAACGCTCCAGTGTCGACACCATCTGTTTGTCCTGAAAACCCATCCCTTTCAGGTCTTTCAGGACAAACCTGAACATGACCGGAGGGCCGCATACGAAGACAGTCGTGTTCTCCACCGGGAGCTCGAGGCCGGTAAACAGGGAACCCACTACGCCCACATGGCCGGACCACCCGTCCTCGGCCCGGTCGACGGTCAGGTAGCACTCGAAATTGGGGGCCTTCTCCCACTCTCGGAGGTTCTGGACGTACATCAGATCCCCGGGCGTTCGAGCGCCGTAGAAGATCTGGATTCGTTTGTAGCGGTCCCTATTGTGGAGCGCGTAGACAATGCACGAGCGCAATGGGATCAACCCGATGCCGCCCGCGACGAAAATCAGGTTCTGCCCGTAGTAGTCCTCCATCGGGAATCCGTTGCCGTAAGGCCCGCGGATCGCAAACCGGTCTCCCGGCTTCATCTCATGCATCGCGCGAGTGACACTGCCTACTTCACGGATTGTAAAGAAAAGCTCGTCCTCGGTCGGACTGGGGGGCAAGGAAGCCGGAAACTCGCCGGCGCCGAAGATCGACACCTGGGCGAACTGTCCGGGCCGGAAATTGCGAAACTTCGCCTGTTCCGCCGGGTCTTCGAAGCGCCAGTAAAAAGTCTTTACTTCCTTTATTTCCTGCACGACTCGTTCGAGAACGGCAGACTTGGGAAGATAAACGTTTTCGAACGGAGGCTCGATCCCGGCGTTGGACGCCTCCTGCCGCACTTGATCGATCATTCCGGTGTGCACCTCACTCATCGCTGCTCGGCCTCCGCCTTCGTCCTGCGAATGATTTCAACCACGGCCGGCATCCCCACGTTGCCGTGACACACGTTGACGCACCGCCCGCACCCGATGCATGCGACCGAGAGCTCGCGCTGAATGTAATAATGGGCGAGTTTGCGGAAGAACCGGCGGTTGCGGCGGTCATGAACGGCCTTTCTCGGGTTGTGGCCTCCCGCCATCCGGGTGAAACCGCTCAGGGCGCAAGAGTCCCAAAGTCGCAGTCTCTCCGCTTCGTTTTCACTCACCTGTTTGTCGCTGACCGTAAAGCAGTTGCAGCTCGGACAGACGTAGCTGCACCCGCCGCACTCGAGACAGCGGTTCCCGATTTCCTCCCAGGTCTCATCGGTGACCTGACCAAGCGTGATGTGCCGGATCGCAGCGGAGTACCAGCTTGTCGACTTGTCGAAGCGACGCCTGATGTCCGTCAGGATCTCGCGTCGTTTCTCCACGTGCGCAGGTGTCGCCTGCCTGAAGAAATCGTTTGAGAAAAGTGCCTCGCCCCTCGGCGAGCCGGCGACCACCAACAGCTCGCTTCCCAAGTCCATGATCTGCAGGTCGAACCAGTTCCGAGCTGCGGGTCCCGTGTCCGCACAGACGCAGAAACAGTCCTCATCCATGTCCAGTTCGCTGTCCGTGCAAACAACGTTAACGAGGAACAGGTTCTTGCGGAACATATCGTAGTAAACGTCTTTGTACAGCCCCTTCAGGAAGACCTGGTCCAACTGATAGATCCCGGCGACATCGCATGACCTGATGCCAAAGATCGCGCGCTTAGGCGCATCATAGTAAGGCTCGATTTGCAGATCCCCGTTTCGGCGCAACGTCATCAGGCGCTGGCTTTGCGGGAATACATATCTCTTTGGAGGATAGTAGGGATTGGGCAGGTGAAGCTGTATCAGGTCCCGATTTGCTCCGGTCACGACATCAAAGTAGGTATCCCGCCCGCGACCCCGAAAGGGAGCCACAACCTGGTACTCGGTCGTAAGCAAATCGACTATCTTCAGCAGATCCTGTCGATCGATGATTCTCGCGCGCATATTCAGGCTTTCTCAACACGGACAAACACAGGATTGTCTACGTTGGACTTTCTCGCCCCTTCGGTCCAGACGATTTGCCGGGCGATCTCCTGCTGGAAGTAGGGGACGAAAACGGTCCCCGGCCGAATTTCATCGGTAACCCGGGCTGTGCTCACCGCCGAGCCGACCTGGCCGACCAGTCTCACTTTCGCGCCATCCCGGATGTTCAATCTCTTGGCATCCTGCCCGTTGATTTCGATGAAGCCTTCCGGATAGTCCAGAAGGAGAATCCCGTACTCCCTGCGAAGCGTTTCGCTGTGCTGAATCAGGACGTTTCTGTGCCAGTAGTAAAGCGAGTAGCCGAGCGACAGGTAGAAGGGATAGTCGTCAGTCGGCCGACTTGCTGCGTCCGGTGGTCGATGGACAGCAGCAAACTGGAATCCCGCCTCCGGAAGACCGTCCTCGAACAGGTATCCGGTGCCGAGTTTCTTGTCGGTCGTGCAGGGCCACTGCCGTCCGTATTCACGACCCAGGTTTTCATAACTGATCCCCGAATAGAACGGGACGGCCTTGGCGATCTCATCCAGTACGTCCGAGCTCGACGCGTAACTCCAGCGCGCCCCCATCTTGTTCGCCACGATGACAAGGTGATGCCACGCGGGAATCGGACCAGGAGGCGGGTCGATGGCCTTCTGGGCGATCTGAACCCGACGCTCAGTGCTCGTGTACGTGACATCCTCCTCCCCGAAGGCGACCAGCGGGAGGATCACATCCGCGTATTTCGCGGTGTTCGTCATGAACATGTGCTGGAGAACGACCAGGTCCGCCTGCTCGAGTACCTGCGCGGCGTCGCACAAGGCGGCTGTGGCCACCGGGTTATGACGGTCGATCCAGACAGCCCTCAGCGGCGTGTCGCCTGAACCGAGCATGGACCAGATGTCCCTGCCCGGGTTGGGAGGCACCGGTTTTCCCCACAACTTCTCGAGAGCCTTCCGAGCCTTGGGATCGGACACTGGGCGATAGCCGGGCAGTCGATCCGGCATGACTCCCATGTCACAGATTCCCTGGAGGTTGTTGTATTCGGCAAGCGGCATCAGCCCGCCGCCTTCCCGGCCCACATTGCCGGTCAACAGGGCGAGATTCACCAGCGCCTGAATCGGCTCCACACCGCGGGCCTCGACCCCGGTCGAGTAGAGGATCGCCGCAGACCGGGCGCGGGCATAGGCTATGGCTGCGTTTTCGATCAGTTCTACTTCAATGCCGCACCGGTCGGCCGCTGCCAGAAGATTGAAATCCTGGATGGTTTGCAGCCACGCCTCAAAGCCGTGGCAGTGTTGCCTCACAAACCTGTAATCGACCAGTCCCCTGTCGACGATGACCTTGGCCATCGCCCCGTAGAGCAACAGGTCCGTATCGGGTTTGATCTGAAGGAAGTAGTCGGCCTGTTCAGCCACGCGGTGGCGCCGGCTGCCCGTCACGATTAGTTTCGCGCCGTTGAGCTTGGCCCGAATCACCCGTCCGCCGATGGTCGGGAGTTGGCGGCCGAGATCGATGCCGTCGACGATAATCGCTTCGCTCTTCTCCAGTTCACCGATCGAGTTGGTTGCGGCCGGGACTCCGATCATCTCGATGAGCGTCTGGATGGTGTTCTGCCGGTGAAGTGGACCTCCGTGATGGACGTTGTTTGTCCCTATGACCGTGCGGGCGAACTTCTGGAGCAAGTAACTTTCCTCGTTAGAGCAACGAGGGGAGTTCAGGAAACCGACCGAGTCGGGTCCGCTTTCGCGGAAGATCTTTGTCAGGCGCTCAACGATGAAATCCGTGGCTTTTTGCCAGCTGACCTCCTGGAAATCTCCGTTTACCCTCAGAAGAGGGTTTTTGAGCCGGTCGGGGGAGCTGGCGACTTCGTGGACATGCCAGCCCCGGACACAGATTTTCCCCTGATTGGCCGGATGTGACATGCTCGGATAGGCGCCGGTAATCAGGCCGCCCGACTTCTCCAGGTAAATGCCGCATCCGACACCACAGAATGTGCAAGTGGTCAGGGTGGGATTGAACGAATGCATGCCTTCCTCGCGATTCTCCTTGCGCTGGCGAACGATATATTTGCTGCAAATCAAGAGGCTCCGCCAGGATCACGAAGCGAACAATAGTACCAGCCGGTAACGACTTGTCAAGCCTGTAAAGTTGAAGTTAACAATCGAGTCAATAGGCGGGACCGTTGTCGGGAATTCGTCCGGAAGGCGCGGCCCCCAATGGTAAGAGCCGCGCGGGAAGCGAGAGGTGTTGAAAGTGTTAACTGTACTATTGACAGCCGGATAGACCGGCGAGTTCCCCAGCGGAGGGCGAGATCGAATGGAGCCGCGCACGAAAGCGAACGGCAGTGAGCGTGTATCGACTTGGCGAATGACTGGTGGTCCGCTTAATCTCGCTCACTGCCGTCGCTACGAGGGTGTTGAATAAGACCAGTTAGCACATTTGGCTGAGAGGATATTGACGGTTTCCAACGCCAAAGGCGTTGCGTAGCAAAGCCCAGGGTTGGCTGCGTCTTTTGCAGCCTACCCTGGGATCCAGAGCCGTAAGTCGTCAACCCTGAAGGGGTTGCGTAGCGTGCGCAGTACGCAACCCCTTCAGGGTTGAACCCCATGCAAGCCTCCGACCCGGGGTAGCCCGCCAAAGCGCGGGCAACCCCGGGCTTTGCTACGTGACCCCGTTGGGGTCATTCGGCAATCCCCTCCGGGGATATGACAAACAGGTGAAACATCCTCGCTTCTCTCGCTGTCGTGCGCGGCTCCATTCGATCTCGCCCTCCGCACGGCCCAGCGGCTGCAACCGATGGAGCAGCCGCCTGGAGACACACGTTTCCTGACTCGTCCGGCGGAGATGAGTGGCTACCTGAAATCGGGAATTCGGGGAAGCCGCAAGCGTAGCCCGCTCACGGCAGCACTAGCTTTTCTTACTTTCGTCCTCTCGAACGATATGGAGGCTGTCCAAATGATGGGCCTCGGATTTCTCAGAACGCAGAAGCCAGTAAATGACTGCTGCGATGATGATCACGGCACCGATGATAGAGGCAATCGTCATGACTCTCCTCTCTTTCTGGGCCGCAGGGGACGCGGAACGCCCCGATGCTGGGGTGATTTGTCTGGTGGAAGAGCCCCTCGCCCTTCGCAGCCTAAGCTAATTATAACCTTGTGAGAGTCATTGTCGAAAACAAAGGGCGGCTTAAGTAGCCAAGGGATCTCGCCTCCTTACTCGCGTGATAGACTCTCTCACGTGTTCACGACCGCTGTCCGAGAACCGACCTTCCGGGTGAAAGACGTCCCGGTTTACGGAGACCTGATCCTTGCCCCGATGTCTGGGTTTAGTGACCTGCCTTTTCGTGCGCTATGCCGATCTATAGGCTCTGCAATGAGCTACACCGAGTTCGTCTCCGCGAGGGAAGTCCTCCACGGGAAGAACCCGCATGTGCTCCGGGCACTCACTTACCTGCCGGAAGAACGACCGGTTGTGATGCAAGTGTTCGATGCGGACGAGGACCGGCTCGTCGCCGCTGCCGAAAGACTACAGAAATACGGCCCCGACATCATCGACATCAATATGGGTTGCTCGGTCCACCGGGTAGCTACGAAGGGAGCAGGTGCCGGCCTTCTTCGGAACCCGGAGAAGATAGCCCGGATCATGAGCAGGGTCACCGCGGCTGTCAGTGTGCCTGTTACCGCAAAAATACGCCTGGGGTGGGACTGGAAGAGTCGGAATTACCCGGACGTCGTTCACGCACTTCAGGAGAACGGCGCTTCGTTGATCGCAGTGCACGGGCGCACACGCGACCAGGGGTACACCGGTTCGGCGGACTGGGATGCAATCGCCCGCATCGTGGAGCAGGCGCGGGTTCCGGTCATTGGAAACGGCGATGTTTGGTCGCCTCAGGATGCGGACCGGTTGAAGGCTCAGACCGGCTGCGCGGCCGTGATGATCGGACGAGGCGCGATCGGACACCCGTGGATTTTCGTGAGACTCCAACGCAACCAGGTAACTCCGGTAAATCGGCTGGCGCTCGTCCGGCGTCACTTCCAGCTGATGCAGGAATTCTACGGAATTGAAAAAGCAGTTCTGCTTGTCCGAAAACACCTCACCCGTTATCTGAATGAATGGCCGGGGATCAAAGAACTGAGACCTCGCCTGGTGCGCATTGCATCAGCCGAGGAATTCGACGACGTGATTTCTCATCTCGAAAACCACCCGATCTCGCCGGAATTGCCAACCTGCGCCTCTGCAACATCATCGCCGACAACTAATCTGTGGAAATTCTGACGCCCTCCATACTACTATCAGTCAACTGAGATGGGGATGCGACTCGGGAAGGGCTTCACGCTGATTGAGCTGATCATCGCGATGGCAGTCATCTGCGTTATCGCAACGATCGCGCTGGCTCTTCTCATGGTGAATCCCCGGCTTGCCGCCAACGAAGCGGCAGCCATCGCGACCGTGCGCACGATTATCAGCACCGAGAAGATTTACGCCCAATCCGAGGGCCAGGGGAAATTCGTGCCGGTCGAGCAACTCGTCGAGCTCCAGTATCTGGATCAGACGTTCCTCGCTCCGGAGAAGTCAGGGTACAAGTACACCGTCTCCGTCGAAGACTTGAAGTTCACAATAGTGGCGACACCGAAAAGCGACAGAACCGGGCGACGCAGCTTCTTTGGCGATGAAAGCGGACTGATACGATGGCACTCGGGCGGGACAGGAGCCGGACCGGACGACCCGCCCCTCGGAGCCTCAGCAGCGCCCTGACCACGGCCGGTTATTGGAACGGGGTCTTGGAGACACTGGCTTTCTTCTCAGCTTCGCCTGCGTAATAGCCTTTTCGAGTCCTTACGTCTAGCTCCGGACGGTTTGCAATGGAGACTTTGATCCTTCTCCACTTTCCGTCCTTGATGCCATTCGACGAGTTGTACCCAAGCGTGTACTGAACCCGCAGGTCGTCCGCGATTTCCCTGTAGGCGTGCGACAAGTCTTCGATCCGGTTGGGCGAGTACATCCGGGCGCCCGTCTGCTCGGCGATCGATTCAAGCTGGGTGCGCGCTTCTTCTATCTCCGACCCGCCCGATCGTGATCCGCCACCCCGGGGTCCTCGACTGGACGGCACCCGGCCCCTCATGATGTCTTCCAGGATGTCGATCACGCTGCCTTGTCGTCCGCCGGACCCGCCGTAAACACCGCCGGTCCCAGCGGTATCAAGGAAGATTGTATATATTAATGCTTCGGAGTCCTGAATGTCGCGGTACAGCTCCGAAAAGCGGGTCGTCGATCCCGCGCCCGGGTCCCCTTGAAGTTGGTTGTCGACACCATCGGTGAAAACGACGATCGCCTTGCGGCCTTCGATCCGGTCGGTGTGTTCGCGCAGGCAGCCTTTCAATGCATCGTAGAATGCCGTTCCGCCCCCAGAGCGGACCTGGCGGATTTCGTCGATCACCGCATCGCGGTCATTCGTGAAATCCTGACGCCAGCGCAGACTTGAGTTGAATGTCGCCAGGGCGATCCGATCGTTTGGCCCGATCTCCCGGGCGAATTCGATCGAGGCCTCCTTGATCAGCCCCATGTATTCTTCCGTGCTCCCGCTCACGTCGAGCAACAGGACAAGGTGAAACGGGCTTTCGGTGGCAGAGAACCGACCCACGGTCTGGCGGACGCCGTCCTCGTAGACCTGAAAGTCCTCTTTTCGCAGATCGGGGACACTTCGGTTGCTGTTGCGCTCGCGAACCGATGCGTTCAGGTAAATCCACTCGACGTTGACGCGGACTTTGTACCCGCCCGGATCGCCCCCCTGCGCCGGCGTGGAGGGAGCACGGATGACCGGTGGAGCTTGCGGATCAGGGGCGGCCGGGTTTGGCTCCTGAGGCTGTTGAACCTCGACAGTTGATTCGGGTGCGGCCTCTCTGGGAACCGACGAAGGCGCCGAAGCAAGCTGCGCGGGCAGAGAAAAGGTGACGTCTCCCGCTATGCTTGAGGCGAGACACAACGGCCCGCCGAGCCCAACCTGCCTCTCGAGCGCACCCTTGTTCATCTCCACCTCGCCGTTCCACTGGAGTTTGCGGCCGGCTCGGGCCCATCCACGGAAGTTGAGATCCCTCTGCAACTCGCAGCGGATGTTTCCCTTCACCGCCTCCAATCGCACGTCGGTGGTGAGCTGCCGTCGCGCGCGGTACAAGATGTCCCCCCCGTCCGCGATGAGTGACACAGAACCGGTCAGATCCTCCGCGGACACCGATCCGGTCAGCGAGTGGACCCTCACATAACCATCTATTCCAGTTACCTGGACCGCCGCATTTCCGCCCCAAACGACCACGTTCAAAAAAGGAGGCACCCAGAGATCCAGGTTTACGGATTCGCCCGCATAGTCATAGAAGAACGCACTCGCGTAGATCTTGTCGGCCTGTTTATGGGTGATGACTTCGATATTGCCCAGTTGCGACTGTTGCAGGGCAACGCGCTCGATCTCGGCCTGTACGTTGGGTTGCTGCCAAGAAGTGATTCTCACCCGGCCGTAATCCACTCGGATGATGACTGTATCGCCCGGACGGGCATCAAAGAGCTTGGTCTCTTTCGAAGAAGCGGAAAACAAAAGCGCGCAGACAGCCAGCCCCACGGTCAGGGCAACTGCGCTCAGGCCTATCGCTCTCCGGACCATCTATATCTCCTCACTTCTCAGATGAGACTCGAACCGCCAGGGTTCAATGCACATGATGCCTTCTTGGGACGAGAGTTGCGGACAGTGTACAATCGGCTCGATGACTGCGAATCGGTTTCTGTTCTGCACGTTGCTCAGCGTTGTCTTGATAACGTTCGTCTCAATCCAAGCCCAGCCGGAAAAAATCTCAGGGACTGCGCATTACTTTTATCTCACCAACCAGCGGATCGTGACGCTCGAAATCGCAAACAGCCAGCGAGCGGTTCTCAACTATATCAACTTTGGAGAAGCGTTCGAACTGGTCGATGCAACCGCGCTGCTCCTGCTCGATTCTGCGGGGAAGGTTCATCAGGGCCACGTGCTCGAAATCGAAGATGCGTCGGATCCCTCCGAACGCTATCTCGTCAATAAGCTCATTTCTCCGAAGAAGTTCGTCGGGTTCACGGTATACGGACGCTTCAAATCCGACACGGCTCTATCGAAGGCTTATTTTCGATCCGGTGGCCGGATACTCGATCTCGAGCCCATGTCACAAGAGGAGTTCGAGCAGGCGGCGCAAATGGTCGGCCGCATCGAGCTCGATCTGCCCGATGCAAAGGCGGCGCTGCTCAAAGCCGGGTTTCGACGGGGTTATGGGTCGATCCTTTGGGCTGGGAGTCCCGAAGGGGACAAAATCGACGCGCTTTACTCCAGCGAGGAGGTGGTCGCCCCACTGCTGCTCGCCAGCCCCCGCCCCCTCCTTCCGAAGTCTCTATCCTCCCTTCCCGACCCGGTCACCGTCGAAATCAGTGTCCTGGTGACTCGATCGGGTGGGGCCCACGACTTCAAGGTGGTCCGAGCGTCCAACGACGAGGCCGGAAAACTGGCCGTGGAAACGGTTCGAAATTCCTGGCGCTTCCTGCCTGCAATCTCCAAGGGGAAGGCAACGGACGCCCGCCTGACGCTGAAAATCATCTTCAGGCGGCAGGAGGAATAGGAAGGGGGCAAAGGGGCAGAGCAAAAAGGGGGCAAAGCAAAAGCCGATTACGATTACGAGTACGAGTACGAGAAAGAGGCTCCTGTCCTTTCGTACTCGTACTCGTACTCGTAATCGGCTTTTGGTCTTCTCCTCTGTCCCTCTGCCCTTTGTCCTAGCTTTTGGGCACGCTCAGGTGCCCAACGACGTACTTCTTGTCGACCTTGGTCACCACTACTTCGTAAGGCTTGCTGACTCCCTCAATGTAGAAGACGATCGGTTCGTTGAGGTGCTGGTCGTCCTTCTTGATCTTCTTTCCGTTGGTCAGTATTTCCATGTCATAGCGCTGCCTGTTGAAATCGACGTCTTTCAGGCTCAGAGCAACGTTGAAGACCTTCATCACCCCTCCCTTTTCGTACAGCTCGAAGCCGTATGTCTCTTTGGCCAGGGAGTGTTTCACTTCCGATATTTGACGCTGGTTGTCCGCACTCGATTGATTCAAGGTCGCGATGGATGCCTTGCTGGCTTCGATTTCGTTGCTGTTGCGCGCCGAAACGTCTCGCAGGTCGGAAATACTCGAATTTGCCTGGCTGACCTCTTTCTTGATTTCCCCCGCTTCGGTCCTCAGCTCGTTGACTTCCTCGCGATCGGCCTTCTGCTGCGTTACTGAGGCCTGCTGCTCTTGGGTGGTTCTCAGCTCTTCATACATCGTCTTGTACTGATGGGCCTGTGCGCCGAGTTGGCGTTTCTGTTGACCGGCCTGAATACTCGTCTCCGTCAATCCCTGCTCAAGCGAATTGATCTTCTCTTGTGACTGCTCGAGTTGCTGGCTGACGTTGGTCAAGTGGGCCTGGCTGGTCTGGAGGTCCGAGCTGAGCCGGCTGATTTGCGAATTGGCCTGGTACAGGTAATATCCAATAATGAATGCGCCATTCAAAATCAGCACCAGAATCAGCAGGCGAGCACGCGAGCCGTGAGCGCTGGCCTCACCCGGTGGCGCAAAGACTGCGTCCTGCGGCTCCTCGACCGCTGGCTTAGCCGCCGGTTTCCGGTTCTTCTTCATTGTTGAGTACAACGGGTCTTCGAAATCGTTTATCTGTCCAGCTATCCTCATAGCTTCCTCCGTCTCTCTTCAGCAGCTGTTTCGCTGGAGCCGCTGATTTAATAGATAGACGCCGTAAGCTAAGGTTTCACTGCGACAAAAAGAAGAGTTGGGGCTGTGGTATATTGCCTCTCTGGAATTGGGTAGACGCCAGGCGGGGATGTGCTATTGGTCCCGTTTGTCCTGCAGGTCCAATTCCCTATCGTGAGGCTCGCCATGGAAAACCTGAAAACCACTCCTCTTCACAACACACATCGACAACTGGGCGCACGAATGGTTGACTTCGTGGGCTGGCATATGCCGGTTCAGTACGAAGGGGCCCTGGCGGAACATCAAGCCGTGCGGAACAACGTGGGACTGTTCGACGTCAGCCACATGGGACGTTTCCGAATCCGAGGCGCGGATGCTTTGCCGCTACTTCAGACGGTCACCTGCAACAACGTTGCCAAGCTAGCCCAGGGACAGGCGCAGTATTCCGCACTGCTGAACGAACGAGGGACCTTCATCGATGACATCGTGATCAACCGTATCTCCGACCATGATTTTCTGGTTTGCGTCAATTCTTCCAACCGACAGAAGGACTACGACTGGATCGAACGCCACAGGAAAGGCGATGTGAGCCTTTCCGATGACAGCGAGGAGTATGCTCAGATTGCGATTCAGGGTCCGAAGTCACAACAGCTCACCACCGAAGTGACCGGGCTCGATCTCTCCCCCGTCCGTTTCTACTGGTTCACCGAATGGAAAGTGGAGGGACACCAGGCGTTCGTGGCTCGAACCGGGTACACCGGCGAAGATGGATTCGAAATCTACCTGCCGTCGAACTTCGCTGTTCCCCTGTGGGACAAGCTGATGACGCTTGGCAAACCCTTAGGAGTCGCGCCGGCCGGACTGGCGGCTCGTAACACTCTTCGCCTGGAGATGCGATATCCACTGTACGGAAACGACATCGACGACACCACCACGCCCTGGGAAGCAGGCCTGGGCTGGATCGTAAAGCTGTCCAAGGGCGATTTCATCGGGAAAGCGGTACTGGACGAGCAAAGAGCGAGCGGCGTCAAACGCCTGCTCGCAGGATTTGAGCTGGTCGATCGGGGCATTGCCCGCGATCATTGCGCTGCTTATCTCGAAGGCCGGCAAGTCGGCACGGTCACAAGCGGCAGCTACTCCCCCTCTTTACAAAAGAGCATTGGATTGGTTTACTTGCCAGTTGAGCGGAGTCAGCCTGGCTCACTGTTTGATGTCGATGTCCGAGGCAAGCATTTGAGGGCTCGCGTTATAGAGACGCCTTTTTACAAACGCCGCAACTGATCCCGACGTCCGGCGGCGTGCTCCGTGGTCTTCGTGACACCGGTCTCTGTTATTTTCGTCGCTTCTCGCTAACGCAGAAAGGATGAGGCCATGAACATTCCAGAACAGCTGTTCTATACCAAGCAACATGAATGGATCTCCGTTGCCGACGACATCGGGACCATCGGAATCACGGATCACGCTCAGAAGGAACTTGGTGATGTTGTTTTCGTTGACCTTCCCGAGCCGGGAGTGAGGGTGCAGGCACACCAGGCGTTCGGCTCGGTGGAGTCGGTCAAGGCCGTCTCGGAAGTATATTCGCCGGTTACCGGGAGGATCCTGGAGGTGAACAGCGAACTGACCGATGGCCCGGAGGTCCTGAACAAGGATCCTTACGGCAAGGGTTGGATGTTGAAGGTCAAACTCGCCGATACCGCGCAGCTTGACGACCTGTTGTCCGCAGAAGAATACACGAAGTACGTCCAGGAAGAGTCCGGGGAGTAGGCATGCGCTACGTCTCCCTGACTCCCGAGGAACGCCGCCAGATGCTCGAGGCCATCGGCGTCGATCGGGTTGAAGATCTGTTTCAGTGCATCCCGGACCACCTCCGGCTCAGGCAATCGCTCGATGTTCCGGAGCCGATGGCTGAAAACGTGCTTTTGAGGTACCTGGCGTCGCTGGCTCAGAAAAACGCGTCCACCGACCGCCACAGTTGTTTCCTGGGGGCTGGCGCCTACAACCACTTCGTTCCGACCGTGATCGATTCGATCATCTCCCGCTCCGAGTTCTACACGGCCTATACCCCCTACCAGCCGGAAATCAGCCAGGGAACGCTTCAAGCGCTGTTCGAGTACCAGACATTGGTCTGCCAGCTGACTGGCATGGATGTGGCCAATGCCAGCCTGTATGACGGCAGCAGCGCCGTGGCCGAAGCGGTACTCATGGCAATGCGCGTAACGCGGCGCAAAAGAGTCGTGGTGTCATCCGCACTCCATCCGTACTATCGGAGGGTACTGGAGACCTACGTCGCGCATTCCGGCCTGCAGATCGTCACTGTTCCCTTCTCCGCCCGGACCGGCCGACTTGACCTGACAGCGCTGGACGAGGCGCTCGGCGACGATTCTGCGGCAACGGTCGTTCAGTCTCCGAATTTCCTCGGCGTCATCGAAGACCTCCAGCCCTTATCGAGTAGATCGAAGTCGAAGGGCGCCCTGACTATCGCCGTAGTGACAGATGCCGTATCCCTGGGACTGCTGCGCGCACCGGGCGAGCTTGGTGCCGATATTGTTGCTGGCGAAGGACAAGCCTTGGGTATTCCGCTCGGGTTTGGAGGTCCTTATCTGGGGCTTTTTGCGACGCGAGACGATTTCAAACGCCAAATGCCCGGCAGGCTCGCAGGCCAGACCGTCGACGGCGAAGGACGCCGCGGCTTCGTATTGACGCTTTCAACTCGAGAGCAGCACATACGACGGGAGAAGGCAACATCGAACATCTGCACGAATCAGGGTCTATGCGCCTTGATGGCTGCCGTATTTATGACCTGCCTGGGGCGGGTAGGCCTGCGCGAGATGGCGGAACAGAACGTGAAGAAAGCGGCGTACCTGAGGCGGCTCCTCGCCAGCCACCTGGTTTTCGACGCACCCTGCTTCAACGAATTTGTCGTCCGATGCACCGGCGATCCGGTCGAGCTCAATCGACGGCTGGCACAGCGCGGCATCATCGGAGGCCTCCCGCTCGGCCGGTTCTTCCCAGAACGCATGAACGAGATGCTCATTTGCGTCACCGAGCAGAACACCCGCGCCGAAATTGATGACTTTGCCCGGTTCTTCCTGGAAAACAACGCATGACGAAGCGAACCGTGAATGCAATCGTACTCGACGAGCCGCTGATCTTCGAAGAATCGGCGGCAGGTAAGAAGGCGTACTCCCTCGCTCCCCTCGATGTCGATGACATCAACGTGACCGACCTGATCGACGAGTCGTTGCTGCGAAGCGATATCCCGGGGTTCCCGGAAGTGAGCGAAGTGGACCTGGTCCGCCATTACACCCGGCTATCGTCCTGGAATTATCACGTCGATCTGGGCTTGTATCCACTGGGGTCCTGCACCATGAAGTACAACCCGAAGATCAACGAACGGGTGGCACGAATTCCGGGGTTGGCGGCCGTTCATCCACTCGCGGACGACGTCCTTGTTCAAGGCAACCTGGAGATCCTTTTCCGTCTCCAGAGGCTTCTGGCCGAGCTGACCGGCCTGCCGGGTATCACGCTGCAGCCGGCGGCGGGCTCTCAGGGCGAACTGACCGGGATCCTGATGGTTCGCGCCTATCACACGTCGCAACACAACCCGCGTCGATTCGTTCTCATCCCGGATTCGGCCCACGGCACTAACCCGGCGAGCGCGACTATTGCAGGTTACGAGGTGCAAGCTATCCCATCCGACGACAAGGGGCGCATTGACCTGGCCATGCTCGCGCAAAGACTCAGCCCTGACGTCGCCTGTCTGATGCTCACGAATCCGAACACACTGGGCATCTTCGAGAGCCAGATCGAGGAGATCAGCCGGCTCGTCCACGATGTGGGCGCACTGATGTACATGGACGGCGCGAATTTCAACGCCCTCGTCGGACAGACAAGACCGGGCGACATGGGCGTGGACATTCTTCACTTGAATCTTCACAAGACATTTTCAACCCCGCATGGCGGAGGTGGGCCCGGTAGCGGCCCCGTCGCCTGCCATTCCAAGCTTGTCTCATTCCTTCCAGTGCCGCGCGTCGAGGAGCGCGATGGAGCATACGCGCTTGACTGGGATCACCCGGATTCGGTAGGAAAAGTGCACGCGTTCTTCGGAAACTTCGGAATGGCGGTCAGGGCCCTGGCCTACATCCTGAGCTGTGGCCAGGAGGGGCTCAGGGAGATTTCGGAGACGGCCGTGCTCAACGCCAATTACATCCGGGCGAGGCTGAAGGATTACTATCACCTCGCCTATCAGACACCCTCCATGCATGAGGTCGTTTTCTCCGACCGCGTGCAGTCCGCTTACGGGGTGAAGACGCTGGATATCGCCAAGGGGTTGATTGATCAAGGCTTCCATCCGCCGACAGTCTACTTTCCGCTGATCGTCCACGGCGCTCTGATGATCGAACCCACGGAGAGCCCCAGCAAGTCCGAGCTTGATGCGTTTGTCGAGGCGATGATCGAAGCCCATCGCCAGTCCCAGTCGGATCCGGACACCTTGACCAGCGCCCCGCGACATTCCAAGGTAGGCCGGCTCGATGAAACCCGCGCCGCCCGGACACCAATCCTCAGGTGGAGTGAGGAGTAAGGTTCGTAGTCCCGGCTTTCCTGTTGGGTGTGAGAAGCGCGCTGATCGTGACTGCTCCGCCGCCGCGGCCGCTCCCCGGTTGTATTTTAGTAGCTCGATTCGCAACTTTTTCTCTTATACTTAGCCACGTCATTCCCGGGTCTGGCGGGAGGCAGTTACCCGTGGTGTCTGCTTGGGCGCAGGGAATCCGGGATGGGGATTAAGCTCTATGGATGACATCATCAAAGAGTTTCTGGCTGCCACCCAGGAAGATCTGAACCGGATCGAGGACCAGCTGCGGGCCATCCAAGCCGGGGAAGCGGTTTCCGAAGAGGCACTCAACGAACTCTCCTCAAGCATCTGTGCAATCAAGCACAGAGCCGCCTCCGCCGAGTTTCGAAAAACCGAAGCGTTAGCCGACGGGGCGCACGTGCTGATCGACGAGATCAGCCTGGTACGCGAGCCACCGCCGCCCGTAGTCCTCAGTTCTATTCAGCAGTGTATTTCGGCGATCGACGAGAACCTTAAGAGCATTTCGACGACCTCCAAAGAGTCCGAAAGGGACTATGCCGACCTGCTCGATTCCCTCCGCGATCTCGTAGTAGGGCATTCGGCCGCAACCCCCCCGTCCGACCTACAGGCCGACTCACCACGAAGCACAGACGCGAACCGGCCGACCGAATTCGCTCTCGTAAATGAGTCGCTCGACCTGACGTTGAACGATATAGCCGCTCTGCTCATGCAACTGGACGAGCAGAACACCGAGGGTGCCGGCACGCTCAGCCAGGCACTTGTCCGGCTGGTTGATTGCCGGACTTTCCGACCGGATGACGAAGCCGTCGCCCGACTCGCGGCCGACAAGCTTGATCAGCTTGGCCGCGGCGAAGCGCCTGATCCCGATGCGGCTTTGGCCGAGATCGGAAGCCTCATTACGACTCTCACTCAGGAGGAGGACGGCCGGGAGAGCGAGATACCGCAACAAGCCGCTCCGGCGCTTGATCTGACCTTCTCCCTGCCCGCCGATGCAGACCTTGACCTTCTCTCGGAGTTCGTGACCGAGAGTAAGGAGCTCATCAACGAGGCCGAATCCGCGCTGCTCTCATTGGAGATCGACCCGGAGAACGCCGAGGCGGTCAACACAGTCTTCCGTGGATTCCACACGGTCAAGGGCACATCGGGATTCCTCGGGCTTCCAGTCGTGTCGGAACTGGCCCATCGCGCCGAGTCGTTGTTGAGCCGAGTGCGTAACCACGAAATCCGATTCGAGGGGGGATACGCCGATCTCGCCCTCCGTTCCGTGGACGTTCTGAAGTCCCTCGTCGAGCAAGTAGAGGGCGGGGCCTCCGGCAAGGCCATGGAATTGCCCGACGGCGTGGCCGAGTTGCTTGATTTACTCGACCGGTCCGAGCAGCAGCCCCCGCCCCTGATTGACGAGGAAGCCACTCCGTCCGCCGGGCTGCGCATCGGCGACATCCTGGTGGCGTCTCGGAAGGTCGACCGGCAGAAGATCGACGAAGTCGCGGCCTCCAAGGGAGAAGAACCTCTCGGAGTGGCCCTGGTCAAATCCAAAGCGGCCACCCTGGCGGACGTCGCGAAAGCTCTGCGGACTCAGCAGCGGATGGCGGCCGGCGAGCGAAGCACTGAATCGACCGTGCGTGTGCGCATGGAACGGTTGGACAAGCTGATCGACATGGTGGGCGAACTGGTTATCGCGCAGTCGATGGTCGCCCAGGACTCGATTGTCCTGCAGGGGAATCATCACGACCTGGCCAAGAAGGTCAGCCATGCCAGCAAGATCGTACGCGAGCTGCAGGACCTGAGCATGTCGATGCGCATGGTCCCCTTCCGCGCAACTTTCCAAAGGGTGACTCGCGTAGTCCGCGACCTGGCTCGCAAGAGCCGAAAACAGATCGATTTCCAGACGCTTGGCGAGGAAACCGAGATCGATCGCAATATGGTCGACCTGATCACCGATCCGCTGATCCACATGGTTCGCAATGCCGTGGATCACGGCATTGAATTGCCCGAAGAGAGATCGTTTTCTGACAAGCCCGATGTCGGGACGATCCGCCTGTCGGCATATCATTCGGGCGGAAACGTGGTAGTCGAGCTCGAAGACGACGGACGCGGTCTCGACCGGGAAAAGATCGTCAAGAAGGCAATGGAGACCGGTCTGCTCGAATCGGACATGGGCCTGTCCGACAACGACATCTACAGCCTGCTTTTTGCCCCTGGGTTCTCGACAGCTACCGAGATCACGGATGTCTCCGGCCGAGGAGTCGGTCTGGATGTCGTCAAGCGAAACGTAGAGGCGCTGCGAGGCCGCATCGAAGTCGTTTCGACCCTTGGCGAAGGCTGCAAGTTCAGCCTGCGCCTGCCCCTCACGCTCGCCATTACCGACGGCATGCTGGTGCGGGTCGGAAGCGAGCACTACATCGTCCCCACGGTGAGCATCCACCTCAGTTTCAGACCGTCGAGCTCGGCGCTCTCGACGGTCGCAGGCAAAGGCGATCTGGTCATGCTCCGCGGCGAAATCATGCCCCTGTTCCGGCTGCATCGTCTTTTCGATATCAAGGACGCGATCGAGGATCCTACCCGCGGGTTGCTGGTGGTCGTCGGAGACGGAAGCCGGCGGTGTGCCCTTCTCGTTGACGAACTGCTCGGGCAGCAGCAGGTAGTCGCCAAATCCCTGGGGCGCGGACTCGGCAAGATCCATGGCGTTTCAGGCGGTGCGATCCTGGGGGATGGTAAGGTCGGATTGATTCTCGACACTCTCGAGATCGCGGCGCTTGCCCGAATGATCGGAACAGGAACGGACCGCACGGAGGCCGAGGTCAGCCCCGCCGCAAGGGCGATTTGAGGAGTTCTGAATTGAAGGAGAACAGTGATGAGTGAGCATTCGCACCGTGTGCCTCTCGAACAGTCCAAGTACCAGAAGGCTCCGAATACCGCCCCAGCCCCGCGCTCAGCCCGGCCGGGAGGCAAGTTCCTGACCTTCTTTCTTGGAAGTGAGGAGTACGGGCTCGAGATCCTGAAAGTCCATGAAATCATCGGTATGATGCCAATCACCCGCGTGCCGCGCACCCCTCACTTCATCCGGGGAGTCATCAACTTGCGCGGCAAGGTCATCCCGGTGGTCGACCTGCGTCTGAAGTTCGCGATGGAATCCAAGGAACAGACCGAGGAGACCTGTGTGATCGTCGTACAGGCGCAGGGAGTCCAGATGGGCATTATCGTTGACAAGGTATCTGAAGTACTGGACATCGGTTCGGCCGACATCGACGATCCGCCCCATTTTGGGGCTGAAGTCAGAACGGACTACCTGCTCGGAATTGGCAAGGCGGCGGAACGGGTCAGGTTGCTGTTGGACATTGATCGAGTTCTGTCGACGCAGGAAGTCATCGACGTTCGGTCGGTAGCTGCCGCTCCAGGCGAAACTGCAGGCGAACGGGACAGCGAATCACGATGAGCCGTTTCCCGTGTTCATCATTTCGGACAGTGAGGGGCTCGGATTCAGTTGAAGGTGATGGTCATGAATGATCTAAGAATTGCCACCAAATTGCGTTTTGCTTTCCTGTTCGCAGCCGTCTCTATCCTCCTTGTGGGCATCCTCGGATTCTACGGCTTCTCGGAGCTTTCCGGCTTCTCACAACAGATCCAGAGCATCGGCGGCCTCCCCGCGGAGGCGACCTCGATTATCGCCCAGCAGGGCACTCCAGGCAGCCTGGGCGCCTTACTGCTTGTCATCGCAGTCCTCCTCGCCCTCGTGGTCGGAGTCGGTGGCATGGCGGTTTCCAGCTCAATCGCAGGCCCCTTGGGCGACGCGGTTCAATCGCTCCAGGAGGCACTTCAGGGACGGGCCAGTCGCAGGTTGCGACTCAACCGCGGGGATGAAGTCGGACAGCTCGGCAACCTGGTCGATGCCGTCGCTGACGATTACCAGCAGATGGTGGGGGTCCTTAAGAAACTGGGCGATGGAGACGTCAGCATCGAGTTGAAGCCCCGCAACGAACGCGACGAGTTCATGTTGCTCCTGAAGAAGATCGTCGACATGGTGCGGCTGCTGGGCGGTGAAGCGAACCGCATGAGCCGCTCCGTGATGGACGGCAAGCTCGGCTCCCACGCTAACCTGGCCGAGCTCAAGGGATGTTACCGTGAAGTCCTCCAGAGTCTGAACGGGGCGGTCGACGCGCTGATTCTTCCCTTGAACGACGCCGCCACGGTCCTGACCACTCTCTCGGAAGGCGACCTGACCACCCGGTGCAAGGCCGATTACCGGGGCGATCTGGCCAAAATCAAGACCGCGCTCAACAATGCCCTGACCCACCTCGAAGACGGATTCTCGCAGGTCGCGGTTGCTGCGGAACAGGTCGCTTCCGCGGCGTCCGAGATCAGTACGGGGAGTCACACCCTCGCCTCGGGAGCCTCCGCGCAGGCCAGTTCACTCGAGGAGATCTCCAGCAGCCTGCAGGAGATGGCCGCGATGACGAAGCAGGCGACGGGCAACGCAAAAGAAGCCAAGAGCCTGACGGATGCTGCTCGTACCAGCGCAGATCGTGGAGTCGAGAGCATGCGGCGACTGTCGGCCGCCATCGATCGCATAAAAGCATCCTCGGATGAGACCGCAAAAATCGTAAAGACGATCGACGAGATTGCCTTCCAGACCAACCTGCTCGCTCTAAATGCCGCAGTCGAAGCCGCGCGTGCCGGAGACGCGGGAAGAGGGTTTGCGGTGGTCGCGGAAGAAGTCCGAAACCTGGCCATGCGCAGCGCCGAAGCCGCCAAGACGACCGCCAGCCTGATCGAGGAATCGGTCAAAAACGCCGAAGGCGGCGTCGACATCAACCAGGAAGTTCTTTCCAATTTGGAGGAAATCAACCAGCAGGTTCGAAAAGTCAGCGAGGTGATGGCGGAGATGGCTGCGGCCTCCGACCAGCAGAGTGAGGGCATCGATCAGATCACGTCCGCCGTCGAGCAGATGAACATGCTGACCCAGCAGACGGCCGCGAATTCCGAGGAGTCGGCCAGTGCCGCGGAGGAGCTGGCCGGGCAAGCCGAGGAAATGAAGAAGGTGCTGTCACATTTCAAACTGAAACTCGGTGATGGTGGGCCCCGCCGCGCAGCTCTGCCCGCCGGCCCTGGCGCTCCCGCGCCTTCAACGCTCCGGCCGATTAACGCGACTCGCGCTCTGCCGCCGCGGAAAGTCGCACCTGTTCGCCCTCCGGTTGCCCCGGCTCAAGATCCAAGCAAGTTGATACCGCTGGACGACGACGATAGTCACATCCTGCAGCAGTTTTGATGCATGCCAGAGCCCGGAAACGGCCAGCTCCGGGCTCGTTGTCCGCTCGTTGTAAGGCGGGAGAAGTCGTAGTATGGCGTCCGAACTGGTTTTTGATCCCGAACTGTTCGCTCCAACGCTCACGGAGGCGCAGTTCAACCGTGTCCGTAAGGTCGTCTATGATTTGTGCGGCATCAACCTGGTGCCCGGCAAAGAAGGGCTCGTCAAGACCCGCCTGACTAAACGCCTGAGAACCCTGGGGGTCCGAAACTTCCAGGACTACCTCGATCATGTTGAAAAGGACCCCGCCGAACTCGGTCTGATGATCGATCATCTGACCACGAACAAGACCAGCTTCTTTCGCGAGGCGCATCACTTCACCTACCTGCAATCGCAGGTGCTTTCTACGCTCAAGCAGAGTGGTGAACCACTGCGGTTTTGGAGCGCCGGTTGCTCGTCGGGTGAAGAGCCATACTCAATCGCGATCTTTCTCTGCGAGGAACTGCGGGATCTGAGTCGCTGGGACGTCAAGATCCTGGCCACCGACATTTCGGGCAGGATGCTGGCGAAGGCCCGGGAGGCAGTCTACGAGGAGGATGTTGTCGCGGAGGTGCCCCTCTCGCTTCGCGCTCATTACTTTTCGACCCTCTCCATGAACGACAGTCGGCTATACCGCCTCAAAAACGAGCCGCGTTCACTTGTGCG
>Ga0209077_1000027_pt1 | contig 38620 bp, 64 predicted proteins | sample PPLLak1March2015_FD_187247 | JGI IMG/M metagenome (GOLD analysis project Ga0209077, IMG submission 187247) | Freshwater sediment microbial communities from Prairie Pothole Lake near Jamestown, North Dakota, USA - PPLs Lake P7 Core (1) Depth... | ecosystem: Environmental > Aquatic > Freshwater >... | reverse complement strand
AGGAGAACGTCCCGGCGGCGCTCGCCGCTGGCTGGAAGATGCCCGGTGCGCCCGCCCCGACACCGGCCGAGCCCGCGCCGCTTGCGCCCGCCGAAGTCGCGCCGCCCGCCCCTGTCGAGGCAGCCCCGCCGCCGGTGAACATGGTGCCGGTCAAGGCGCCAGACGGGCGCACGTTCAATATCCCCGAAACAAACCTTCAGGCCGCCATGGACGCGGGCTGGGAGCCTGAGGTCTCGCTCGGCCAGAAGATTCGCACAGGCGCAGAAGGCCTCGCGCGCGGCGCATCCCTGGGCATCTCCGACGCCATCCAGTCGGTCGGCGCGGGCCTTGGCACAGCGCTCGGCGGCGCCCTGGCCGAGGACATTGGCGGCGTCCAGCCCATCACGACCACGCGTGGCGTCGGCGGCCCGGCCGAGCTCGAGCGGCCCCTGTACGACCCGGCCGCCGCCCGGGAGTCCCTGCAGGGCATCCGCACGCGCGAGACCGCGGCTCCCGGCATCGCAGGGGCCACAGGCGTCGCAGGCGCCATCCTGCCGGCGGTGCTGTCGGGCGGCACGAGCACGGCCGCGTCAGCTGCCCGGCTCACGCCTGCGGGCCTCACGAGCCTGCTGGGCGCCCGCGTACAGGCTCACCTGGCCCAGAAGGCGGGCACGGCGGCGCTCGGCCGTCTGGGCGCCCTGGCAGCCGGCGGCGCGGCCGAGGCGGGCGTGCAGAGTGCCACGGAGCGCGTGGTAGACGACTTGATCTCGGGCGACCACGAGATCAGCGCCGAGCGCATGCTGTCGGGCCTGGGCGGTGTGCTCGCAGACGCGGGCCTTGGCGCGCTCACGGGCGGCGTGATCGGCGGGGCCATCGAGGGCGGGCAGAAGGCCTACGGCGCCGTCCGGGGGCAGCTGGCGCGCCGGGCCGCAGGGAAGGCAGCCGAGGAGGCGGCCGAGGCTGCACCGTCGCTCACGTGGGACTTGTCGCTCGAGCCGGCGGCGGCGGCCGAGGCGGCGGGGCCCATGCTGGCGAAGGACCTGCCCTCGCTGGCAGACAACAGCAACTCGAGCATCGTGCAGGCCGCACGCGGGTCCGTGGACGGCTTCGAGGACGTGCAGCAGGGCGCCGTGCGCGGTATCCGCGACGACTACGATGACTTTCTGAAGCTGCGCGCGGACATCAACGGGCGCGCAAACATCGGAGCGAAGCGCGCGGACGCCATCAAGCTCACAGGCACGCCCGAGCAGGTGGCCGCGGCTCGCCAGGGCGCCAACGCGATGCTGGACGAGACCGAGATCGCCATTAAGACCATGACCGAGCTTGACGGCTTCAAGTCTGCGCTGGACGAGGGCGGCATGGCGGCCTTCAAGCGGGTCGAAGGCGCTGCAGACGAGGCGCGGAAGATCATCAACCAGAAACTGGACGAGGGCGAACTCGGCGAAGCGTTCATGGTGCTCGATGACTTCAAGCGCATCGTGGGGCGCGGGCAGAACACGCGGAACCGGTTCGCCAAGGACAAGCTCCGGGACATCTACGACCGCGTCGTGAAGCCAGCGGGCGAGGACGAGGCCGCGTGGGGCCAGCTGGCGGTGAACCAGAAGCGCGTCAACCCAGCGTGGGCCGAGTCCATCCGCCGGGACGGGGACGACGAGGTGCAGGCGTTCACGCGCAAGTCTGGCGAGCGCTCGCTGGACCCGTGGGAGGACCTCGAGCAGTCGAACAGCCACACGATCGGAACGTTTCTGAATGGTCTCGGCCAGGCAGAGACCGAGGCCACGGAGATGGCGTTCCGCAAGCACCTGCGCGCCGCTGTCGTGGACGCCAAGACGCGTGCAGAGGTGTGGGGCACCCCCACGGACATCGCGCGCGCTGCGAAGATGACCGCAGCTGTGGAGCGCATCGAGAACCGCATGAACGCTGTGGCCTTCGCCGCCAAGGACAAGAAGGCCTGGGCGAAAGTCATGCGGTTCGCCCCCGGCACTGCGGGCGGCGTGCTGCAGGGCGCGGCCAAGCTCGGCCAGCTCACGCTCACCCCGATCCAGCGCATGGCCGACGCGGCCCTGAAGCAGCAGCAGTCCATCGAGAAGGCCGCGAAGAACGCGGGGCAGGTCCTGCTCGGCGCGGGCTCGCCCAAGGCGCTCCTCGCCACGATCAGCGTGGGCCGCGTGCAGGACGCGGTGGCCCAGGCGCAGGCGCTGCAGGACCCTGCCTCGCCCGAGTCTGGGCGCCTCCGGCAGGCCGTGAACGAGATCGGCCAGGACGACCCAGCCTTCGCGCAGGCCATGGACCAAAAACAGCGCCAGCAGTCGGCGTTCCTGGCCGAGAAGGCGGGCCCCGTAAGGGACGAGGGCGACCCGTTCGCCACCGGGCCAGCGCCCCGCGACAAGGTGGCCGCGCAGCAGCTCGGCCGCTACGTGGCCGCCGTGGACGACCCGGGCGAAGCGCTCCTGCGCGTGTCCCAGGGCATGGGGTCGGCGGAGGACCTGGAGGTGCTGCAGACGCTCTACCCGCGCATCTACGACGTCTGGGTCAAGCGGGTCCAGGAGCAGCTCAAGAGCGCCAAAAAGCCGCCGACGACTGCGCAGCGCCAGCACCTGCACCGCGCCACCGGCGTGCCCCTGTCCCGCGAACAGCAGCCGGGCGCGCTCCCATTCCTGCAGCGGGTCGGGAACGCCCCCGCCGACACGGAACAGCCGCCCCCGCCGGCGTCGGGCAAGGGCATGGACATCGACCCGGAGAAGCACTTTGGGTCACGCAGTGACCAGATCTTGGCAGGTGGCGAATGAGCGCGGCCCGCGAGATCACGCCCCAGCAGGCTGCCGCCGAGCTCGGCCGGCGCGCTCGAGCGCAGCTCATGCTCGTGCGGGACACGCCCGAGTTTAAGCGCTGGGTGGCCGAGGACATCGATGCGGGCCTCCACCCGCACCAGCTCGAAGCAGCGAAGAGCCCGGCGCGCTTCAAGGCGTACTGCTGCTCGCGCCGTGCGGGCAAGACGAGCGTGGTGGCACGGGAGATCGTGAAAGCGCTCGAGAAGGCGCGGCGTAAGCAGTGGGTGCTATTCATCGCGCCCACGCTCGACATTGGCAAGGACTTGATCTGGGCGGAGCTTCAGGAACTGCACGACCACTACCAGCTCGGCTGGAAGCTGCGCGAGGACCGCGGCTACCTCGAGACGCCCGCCGGGGCGAAGTTCCGCATCGTGGGCCTCGACAAGCTCAAGCAGGTCGCGAAGCTGCGCGGCTACGACGTCGTGCTCTTCGTGACCGACGAGACGCAGACCTACGAGCACCTGCTGCAGCCGCTCCTGGACGCGGTCTCGCCCGCGCTCACCGGGCGGCGCGGCACGTGGATCTCGGCGGGCACGCCCGGCCCTGCCCTACGCGGCTTTTGGTACGACCTGTGCCACGGCGGCGAAGGCTTCACGGCGTTTCACTGGACGATCTTAGACAACACGAAAAACCCTCGCCCCGGCGCGGAGGTCTTGCGCGAAGAGCGCGAGCGGCGGGGCTGGAACGAGGACCACCCGACCTACCGCCGCGAGTGGATGGGCGAGTGGGTGGAGGACGCGAACTACCTCGTGTGCGAGTACGCGACCGAGCGGAACGCGATCGCGGCCTTGCCGGACGACTACGGCCCGCACTGGAAGCACGTGATCGGCATCGACTACGGCTACGTGGACCCCTGCGCGTGGGTGGTGCTCGCGCTCGACCCTTACTCGCGGCGCACGGTCGTGGTGCACGGCGAGGAGCACGCGCGCCTGACGAACGACCAGGCCGCCGACATCACGAAGGCGCTCGTGGTGCAGTACAAAACCACGCTAGTCGTGTGTGACCCGGCCGGCGGGGGCAAGCCGTTCTTTGAACTGTTCAATGCGCGGTTTGGCAAGCAGCTCGGGTGCACCATCCGCCACGCCGACAAGGTGGACCTGCTCGGGTCGATCAGCCTGCTGAATACGGAGCTGCGCTGCGTCGTGCGCGAAGGTGCAGGCGGCGGGCGCATGACAGTCGTGGCCAGCGCCGCGCCGAACCTCGTGCACCAGCTCGGCATCCTGCGCTGGAAGGACGACCGGCACGAGGCGGTGCTCGAAGGCGTCTTGTACCCTGACCACAGCGTGGACGCGCTCAGGTACGCGCTGATCGAGATCGCGCCCTGGGCGGTGAAGCAGAAACCCGGCGAGCAGACGCCAGAACAGCGTGCGCGCGTAGAGCGTGCGGCGCGTATTCGCAAACAAGCGGCCCGCCAGTGGTGGGACCGGGACCGGAGGTAGCTATGGGGACGCACTCAGAAAAGGCCGCGATGATCTCGGGGCCCATCATCACAGCAAACGCGCTCGGCGTGCTCACCGCAGACCCTACGAACATCACCGGCACCGTTCGCTACGCGGTCACGACCGCATCGCAGGGCGTGCTGCTGCCCGCCGCGGCCGGGGACCCGCAAAAGAAGAGCGCGCTCGGCACGCGCTTTCTGTGGGTGCTCGCCTCGGGCTGCAACGTCCAGCTCTCGCACGGAGCGGGGGCGGCTCCCACGCTCGTCTACAACCAGCTCTCATCGTTCGGCACGGGCCATGTGGCCGCCGGGCCCACGTTCGCGAACGGCCAGGCGCGCGAGTACGTGGTGCCCCCGAACGCCACGCACATCGCGTTCATCGGCGACGCGGCGGGGTTCATCGAGTTCTATGTGTCTGACGGGCTGGGGCGGCCGTGAGCAGGCGACCACGAGGCGCAGGCAACGCGCGTGGAGGGCGTGGTGGAGGGCGTGGGGGTGGCGGTATCGCGCCGCCTGTGCTGGAAGCGCCGCTGCTGATCCCCGGCCTGATGGCGTGGTTTGACTCGCGCAGCACTGACTATTTCGCGCTCGGCGGGGGCGGCGAGGTGAGCGCGTGGCTGTCGCGTGCCGGCACGCTCGGCGCCATCGCGTGGCAGCAGGGCGTGGGTTCGAACCAACCGATCCGCGTAGCGGCAGAGCCGCTGTTCAACAACATGCCGGCGGTCCTGTTCGATGGCGTGAATGACTGGCTCGACGCGAGCAGCCCGGCCGCGGGCACGCGCCTGCACAACGGCCTGGGCGGCAGCACCTTTCGCCTCGCGCGTATCGACGGCACGGGCGGGGCGACGCAGCGCCTGATCAACAGCGCAGCGGTCGCGAGCCAGATCGGCGTGCTTCATCAGGCCTCGACGACGTTGATCACGTACCAGCTCGTCAACGGGAGCGGCACGAGCGTCAACGCATGGAACATCAGCACGCTCGCCCACTATGCCCGCGACGTTTCGCGCTGGCAGATGTGGGGGTACGTGACCGGCATGATGCACTCGCGGGTCAGCGGCAGCAGCTTGACCAACGCCGACACGGGTGGGCCGCCGAGCGCCAGCAACTCGACGTTTACCCTGCGGCTGGGAGCTTCGACCGCTGGGACGTTCCCGCTGAAGGGCTTAGTGCCGCAGGAGATTCACTACGACCATATCCTCACCGCGGGCGAGACCACGCAGCTCGCGAACTGGGCCGCGTCCATCTACGGAGTCGCAGCATGAAACAGCTGACGGGGCCGACCCCCGAGATCACAGGCCAACGCGACGCCTTCGACGTACTCGAGGGCCTGCCCAGGAAGTCTGATCACATCGGCGCAGCGCTGGCACCGTTCGTCCCCGACACGTACCACGAGGGCGCGCTCGGCTGGATCGGGCACGCCTTCGCGGTGAACGAGCTGGCGGACCCGGAGACGGGCGAGCCGACGGGCGAGGCGGTGATCTACGTGCCCGACGAGCTCGCCGCCGAGCACCCCGACGGCACCGTGGTCGAGCTGCCTGACGGGCGCTTCGTGACGATCGATCTCTCGGGCGCAATCGATGTCGAGACACAAGGAGGCATTCCCATGCAGGAGTTCACAGATTCTGACGGCGACGCCGTCTGGGTGCGCTCGGTGCGCGTTGCGCTCGTGCGCGAGGTCCTGGGCGGCACGCAGGTCTACTTCCCGGGTGGCGAGGACCCGGTGCTGGTGAGTGAGTCGTTCGCGGACGTGGTGAGCGTGCTGCAGCCCCAGCTCATGATCGGCCTGCTCGTGCTCGCGGCCGAGGAGGGCGCGATTGCCATCAACCCGCGCTACGTGCTGTCAGTGAGCGCGTCCGCGGCAGGGGGCGCCCGGGTCGCCATGTCGGGCGATCGCACGTTCGACGTGACGCAGACGCTGGGCGACGTGGTGAGCGCGCTGCAGCTGTAGCCACCTGGCGGGGAGATTAATGTAGACGCTGTCTACATGGCGACAGCTGGCGGCTCGCCACCGCCCGGGGTGATACGATCGCCCGGGAGGAGGCGATCATGCGCGCGTGGGGGCTGTGGGCTGTGCTGGCGCTGGCAGGAGTAGGCTGCGCGCCGAAGATCACGTCAGGCGGCATCGAGGTCTACGAGAGCGTCTGGGAGCGGACCGACCGCGACCTGCGCTACCGGGCGGCCATGGAGCTGCGGTGCGACCACGACATCGTGCGGCTGACGCTCGTGCAGCGGCAGGGCAAGTTCCCCGTCCTCGTGCACGCGGAGGGCTGCGGCGCCCAGGCGCTCTACAGCCGGCAGTTGAGGCGCCACCACGGCCAGTACACGGACAAGAACTCGGACTGGCTGGTGGAGTCGAAGAGCGCCGCCGAGCAGCCTGCGCTGAGCCAGTACCCGTAGCAGTCAGTTCACCAGCCAGCGCGCGGCAGCTGCAGCGGCCTAGTTCGCCCGCCCGTCGAAGCGCAGCGCGGGCTGGCCGTTGAGCGTGTCGCCGCGCACGTCCTCGAACTCCATGGCGATGCGCCCGACCAGCACGGGCACGGTGCGGCGGCAGCTCGGGCACCATCCGGCCGACACGCCGCTCACGAGCGTCCTGTCGAGTGGCAGGTCGGGCCATGGGTCGGCCATGGGGGCGTCGCAGTACGCGCAGCGAGCAGACATGCGCGTGATTCTAGCGCGGCCTCCGCCGGGCAGCCGAATGTTACCACCGCAAACATGTGCGCTCAGTCCGACAGGCAGCGCGCGCGCACGTACTCGGCCACGCTGTCGCAGCCTGCCGCCTTGGCACGCTGCTGCAGGGCCGCGTGCTCGGCGGCGGTGAGCTTGATCCGCAGGCTGTGGTCCGCCACGGTGCCGTCTGCGGTGCGCGCGCGGCGACCTGGGGGCTGACCGGTGGGCTTGCGCGCCATCAGTCGGCCCGGTCGACGATGGCGCAGACCGCGCTCACGTACTCGGCCCACTCGACCTCGCTCGTTGCGTCTTCGCAGCCGTCCACGCAATGCGCCAGGAGCTGCTGCCGCGTGCTCAGCCCGCTCCGGAGCGCCTCCACGTCGTTGGCTACCTCGCGCGAGCCCATGCCTGCCATCTCGAGCCTGCGCGCCACGTCCGCACTCAGCGCTACTCCGCCGATCACCACGTCACCGTTCGCCATGATTTCTCTCCTCCTGCCCGCCGGGCAGCTTAATGTTGACACCGCAAACACCTACCTGTGCGCGCTTCCGGGCCGCCGAATGTTACACCCACTCACATCGACCTGTGTGCGAGCCGCGCCGCCCGTGGGCGACCGCCCTCAGCGGGCCTTGTAGGCGTCGCGCATCGCCAGGGCGACCGTGAGGCGGTCCGCGTTCGAGAGCCCCGCCTTGGCCACCTGTGCGTCCAGGGCGGCCATCGCCTTCATGCGGGCCATCGGGGTCGTGAGGGTCGAAATCTTGCGGGCGGCGGTGAGGAGCTTCGTCATGGTCGGTCTTCTTTCTTCCGGGGTCGTCTCGTCCGCCCCACAAGATAAGAATAGCGCGGTGCCAGTTGAGTGTCCACGCAAATCGACACTGGGCAGTGCGAATCTCAGAAGCCCTCGAGGGCCAGGCCCATCAGGCGTACACCGCGAAGCCGGCGGCGGTGAGGGCGGACTCGAGGACCATCTTGGCGCGGCGGATGGGCAGCTCGTCCGTCTTGGCGGCGCGCAGGCTGGGGCGGTAGCCCTTGGCGCAGGCGGCGGCGAGCTCGGCGTAGGTGGCGAAGGCGGTGGCGAGGGCGGCGGCGGTGTTCTTGTTCATGGTCTCGGCTTCTCTTTCTCGGGGGGGGGCGGCGTCTCGCCCTCACAAGAAACAGTATGACCCGGGGAGAGTTGAGTGTCCACGCATCATGCACCGTCTCATGTCGATTTTGCGGGCGGTGTGCGCCGAGTAGGTGTTTCTGCGTGTAACATCCGTCGGGCGGCGGCGTCGGACAGGTAGGTGTTTACGACGGTAACATTAAGGTCCCGCGAATCTGTCAGCCGGGGTTGGCAAACTCTCCGTGCAAGCGCGCGGCAGCTGCGCAGTAGGCCCGGTGGGCGTCCTCGGCGTCTCTGTACAGACCCAGCTGGCGCTTGCGGCCATGCGCGACGATGCGGGCTTCCCATTTCCCGCAGTGGGCAACCCACACGACGCCCTTGTAGCCCGACGAGTTGCGCTTGCCGCGGCGCTTGTTTTGCGCGTTCTGGGCGTTCGTCGCCAGCCTCAGGTTGGCGCGCCTGTTGTCGAGCGGCTCGCCGTTGCGGTGGTCGACCTCCAGCTCGGCTGGCGCAGACAGGAGCGCTCGGTGTAGGCGCACCGTCCTCTGCGTGTCGCCGCCGTAGTCCGTGCGCACGGCGTACCAGTCGTTGTGGGGACCGCGGTACGCACACCAGCTCCACTGGCCAACCCACGCCGCGTCAGCGCTGTCGACAAGCGACGTCTTCCCGCGCGTCAGGATGACGGTGTGCGTGCCGTCGCCGTTGTCGGCAAGAGGCCTTGCTGGCTTGCTGCGCATGCTCCACTCCGGATGTGTTTACGGCGGCGGCTCAGCGCAACGCAGCCTCGATGCGCGCCAGCGTGTCGATGGCAGGCCCGTCGCCGTGGGTGAGCGCCTCCCGCACGCGCTCGAGCGTCGCCAGGGCGGCGTCGCGGTCGCGCTTCTGCGTGAGCAGCACGTCGCGCTGGTCAGACACGAGCTGCTCGGCGCGGTTCCGCTCGTCCACGAGGCGTGCGATGGACCGCTCGTCAGCGACGTGGCCCGCCTCCAGCTCGGCCACGCGGGCGCGCAGGGTGGCGAGCTCGGCCCGCAGCTCTGCGTTCTCGCGCTCAGCGTTCTGCCAGATGTGGCTCATGCTCATGGCGGCGCGGGGTTGTCCGCGCACTGGTTGTTCTGCGTCAACGCGAACACGTCGAGGAACGGCGCGATCGTGAACGGCACACACGCCGCCCGGGTCGCCGCGGTCGCGAAAAAGGTGGCATCGCATGCGTCCTGGAACGCCTCGCCGCACGCGTCCGTGGCGAGCCGCTCGAACAGGTCGGCCAGGCCCAGCCCGCCGAGGGCGATGGAGAGGTCGCAGTACAGCTGCGCCGAGATCTCGCCGATGAACTCGCCGTCAGCGATGCACGCGTCGTTGACGCAGGTGTCCTGCAGGTCGGTCACCTCGGCAACCAGGCCGGCGACCTGGCCGAGCACGTGACAGCGGACAGCGTCCGACACATCGGGCGGCACCACGATGCCATCGGCGATCGACACCACGGTCACCTGCAGCTCCGTGATGGCGTCGGGGTCGGCGCAGATATCGGCCGTGTCGAGCGTGGCGATGGCCTGCTCGGCCAGGCTGCGGCCCTTGCGCACGCCGAGCAGGAAGAACCTGACCTCGCGCACGGAGTCGCAGACAGCGGGGGCGGTCTGGGCGGCGGCGGGGGTTGGCGCGAGCGCGAAGCACGCGCACAGGGTGGTGATGATGAGCAGCGGGATGAACGGTCGCATGGGGGAACCTCCTGATGTAGACAGCGTCTACATTCGCTTGGCCGAGAGAAGTTTACAGTGCCAACATTAAGCTGCCCGAAGTTTGGCGCGCAGTCATTCGGCAGCCTCCGCGTTTCTCGGCGCGTGCTCTTCGGCCAGGGCGAGCAGCTCGGACCCACGCATGCCAAGCCCGGCGGCGACCTGCACGAGCGTCGCCAGGTTGGGCGCGCCATCGCGGCGAAGCATCGTCAGGATGGCCTGGCGGGACACCCCGCTGCGCCGCGCTGTGTGGCTCAGGGTCGTGACCAGTTCGCGCAGCGCCAAGGCCAGCCCCATGGCGACGTCGGCCGAGAGCGCTTGGCGCTGGCGCGTGATGGCGCGGACCTGCGCTGGCGACAGGTCACGGGCAGCGCGCGGGCCCCACGCAAGGTTGGCGCGCGTGACGTTCGCGACGTCGCCGTCGAGGTGGATGGGCGCCCAGCCCGAGCACGGCCGTGGCCCCGCCCAGGCGCGCAGCACGAGGGTGGCGACAGGGCGCACGTGTCTGCGCTTGCCGTCGCAGACGCTGATCCACGGGGCGCCCGTCTTGCCAGGCTGCCCGGTGCGGACGCGCATCGAGTGTGCGTGGCGCACGCGCCCCAGGTCGCTCACCTCGTAGCGCGTGAACTCCGGGATGCGTCGCCAGCGCTCAGCGGCCATGACGCCCCTCCTCCTCGTCGTCGAAGGGCAGGCCGGCCGCCACGCGAGCCTTGGTGCGGAAGTCCCGCCAGCGGCCGCGCTCCTCGGGCGTGGGCGGCTCGAGCTCGCCCATGGCCCGGAGCTCGCGGGTCGCGAGGCTCGGCCGGTGGATGGCCGCGCTGTCCGTGAGCGCGTCGGCGTAGGCGCAGGGGTCCGCGAGTTCGTGCAGCTCGCCCAGGGCCAGGCCCCAGCGCCACACGACGCAGGAGTCATGGCGCCGGCTGTCCGCGACCTCGAGGGCGCCCCGGAAGCGCGACCTGGGCAGGTAGGCGGCGCACGCGTCGAGGCTCGCCCGCACGTCGTCCCAGTGCCACTGGCCGGCGTAAGCGAGCGGTCTCATCGGCACTCCTGGAGAGACCAGAAGAAGAAGGTCCCAGACCGCGCGCCATCGTCGACTTGCCAAACGGTCACGTAGTCGTCACCGGAGGGGCCGCACAAGGCTGCCGTCGCGTAGACGCGCACGCGGCGGTCGTCTCGCAGGCCGATATACTCCCAGTTGCCAAAGCCACCGCCGCGCTCGGCCGTCCATGCCCAGTCGGGGTGCTCCTTGCGAAGCCTGGCGATGCCCATCCTCACCACCGGCGCCTCCCGTCGTTGTCGGGTCGGACGTAGGCGAGGCCTCGCGGCACCAGGCGCAGGCGGCGCTCGGCGCGTGCGACGTCGAGGGCTGTGGGGCGCTCGAGGGCGTCAGGGTGATGCGCGTCAGCCTTGGTTCCGAGCAGCGCCGAAACCTGCTGCGATTCCGCATGGTTTGGCGCTCTTACCCGCGGCTTCGTAATGCGCAGGTCAGGAATTCGAGTTTCCTTCCGGGCTCCCAATGATTCCGATAACTTATCAGTCACGGCTTGCCTCCCACCGCATCACCCCTCATCACCTTTTGCACCACTCTTCGCCATCGCCTTGAGCGCCGCCTTGGATTCCTTGGCGGCGCGTCGAGCGAGTATGCCGAGCGCGAGCATGTACCGCTCTGTGGCGTCCGAGTCCTGGTGCCCGAGCTGGCTCTGGACCTCCTCGCGCGACCACTCCCGCCCGCCCGTGAAGAGGGGCGTGCCGAGCAAGAGGTGGCAGGCGCAGGTGTGCCGGAGGGCGTAAAGCGGGACGTCTCGCTTGATGCCGAGCTTCGACCGCCAGCCGGGCGTGACCGTGAGCTCGCCCTTGCTCTGGCGCTTCTCCCCGTAGAGACGGCGCAGGTGCTTGGCCTGGTGGCCGTTGACGCTCGCCTTCTTTGGCCGCGTGGAGTCGGCGCTGAGTGAGCCGTCCTCGGTGTTGTCGACCCACCAGGTCCGGGTCCGGCGCTCCTTCTTGTCCTGCCAGCCGCCGTCGTAGTCGCGCGCGTAGATCCGCTCGGTGCCGTCCCGGTTCTTGCCGGCGGGGAAGATGAGCCCCTTCGTCGGCCGGCCGCTGGCAAGCCACCACTCCTTCAGGACGGCGAGCAGCTGGGGCAGCGGGTGCACCGTGTAGTCGTGGTTCTCAAGGCTCGAGGTCTTTGTGCTCGTGAACCGGATCGTCTCGGCAAGCCAGTCCACGCACTCCCACCGCACGTGCCACACGTCCCTCGGTCGAGCGCCCGCCACCATCAACATCACGAACATGGCTTTGCGGAGCAGGGGCAGACGTCCGGACGGTGCCTCGAGAATCTTGCGCGTCTCGTCTTCGCGCAGGTAGTCCAGGATGTTGCGGTTCGTCTTGAGCTTCACCTCGGTGCACTCGCTGATCTTCACGTGCTTGGCCGGGTTGTGCGTCACGTACTCGCGCTCTGGCATCGCGCCCCAGCGGTACACGCGACGCACAAGCGACAGCGCGCTTGCGAGCGTCGGGCGCGTAGGGATCTCGCCCGCGCTCGCTCCGCTCTTGATGGGCGTCTTTGCCATCTGCGCGATCCACACGCGGACGTGGCGCTCGTTTACCTGGGTGGCGGGAAAGTTTGCGAACTCGGCCGTCTCGACGACACGATACCGCCAGCGGTCGATGTCCTTGTCCCCCGTGAGACACATGTACCCCATCTGCGCGACGGTGAGAATGCCGGGGTCCATGCGAACCTGGGCGCCCGTCTCCTTCGCCTTCTCGGCGCGCGCCTCGTAGTAGGCGTGGCGCAGGGCCACCGCTTCCTCGAACGTGTCGCGGGTGCCAAGCGATTGTTGCTGGCCGTCAATCTTGACGAGCGCCTGGTAGCGCGTCGTGCCATTGGCGAGCTTCGTCTCGCGAATGCCGCGAGGTTTCTTGGGGGCTTTGGGCTTGCGCGGCATCTTAGAGTTTCAACTTCCCTCGCATGCGTTCGATGGTCGCACGCGCCTCATCCGTGGTCGGCCCGACCTTGCGCGCGGCGCGGCGGGCGGTGTCCTCGGCCTGCGCCAGGCGGCGCTCCTCGTACTGCGTGATCAGGGCGAGCTGGCGGGTCACGCTCTCTAGCGCGTCCACGATGCGCCGGAAGTCGTCCGCGGGCACTGCCACCGTCTCATCGGCGACTTTCTTCGCAGGCTCACCCATCTCGCCCTCCAGTCACCTGTGGCTTGTCGAGCCGCCCGACCGCATCGGCGAGCGTCCCCCGGCTCGTAATCTTGCAGCGGCTCACGCCCCAGAGCGTCACGCCGCTTGCCTTGCGCAGGGCCACCATATGCACCTCGCGCTCCCGCAGCGCCCGCTCAGCAGCCTCGAGTACGCCCGCAGGCGAGAGCCGCGCAGCCAGCGCCTCGAGCACCTCACGCGGGCCTGCCAGACCGCACGCGGGACAGGCCTGGTCGCCGTACTCGTCGTCGGCGTGCATGGGCTCCGCGCAGTGCGGGCAGGTCATAGCTCGTCCTCCCGGAGCTGCCTGCGCGGGCCGTGGCGCAGTGCCGTTGCGTAGAACGACGGCGACCAGTCGATCCGCACTTGGAACTGCGTCACCGCGCCATGCGGGTCGCGTACGGTCACCACGACCTCGCCAGGCCACGAGCCGCCGCTGTCCGCGAACCGGCGGTCGCAGTAGTCCGATGCGGCCTCCTCGGCCCAGCAGGCGGTGACGCTCTCGCCGTCCTCGTCGTTCTCCCAGTCCGGGATCCAGCAGTGGTAGCGCTCGTCCATCACTCGCCTCCCGCCTCGCTGCCCTCAGCAGTGCCGGCACAGCCCCAGTCCGCCTCGTCCCAGGGCGACACGCCGCGGCGGATGGCGTCCCACTCGGCGTCGTTCGGCGGCCTGAACGTGCCGACCAGCTCACTGTCGTCCGCACCGCTCTCACGGTCGCGCCAGCAACGCACCGTCCCCTCCCAGATGCTCACGCCGGGCGGCGCGTCATCGAGGCCGAGGTCGACCAGGTGGCTGCCCAGTTGGTCCATGTCGCAAGCAACGGCTGGGCCGCCCGTGAAGAGCACGCAGCCGCCGCCGCACTCGCGGTTTGCGACCACGGCGAAGCTAGGCTTGTCCCACGCGCTGAGCGGGTAGCCGCCCCAGCCGATCGTGGTCTTGCCCTTGCCGGGGTAGCGCTCGCCCATCACTCGCCTCCCGTCTTGCTGCCCTTCGCACCCGCAGCCCGCGCGACCACGAACCACGCCAGCAGGTCCAGCACGTCGCTGGCCGTAGCGCCCTCCGCGTACCGTGCCTCGCACCGCGCCAGCAGCTGCTGCACGTCCGCGAGCGGCACGCAGCCCGCGTGCTCGACCGGGCCCAGCGCCACAGCACGCAGCGACGCGATCTCGTCGCGGGCATGCTCGAGCGCCCGCTCGGCGTTCAGGGCGCGCGTCTCCAGTTCGAGCGCGGCCAGGGCAGCGCGGCGGCGCTCCTCGGCGTAGGTAGCGTCGAAGTCGTGGCCGTTCGTCATGTGTTCTCCACTGCTGTGAGCACACGGTGAAAGCCTGCGTGGTCCTCGGTTTGGTCCATCAGGCACACCAGATACGCAGCGAGGAGCAGAGCGTCCTCACGCGAGAGCCGCGGCGGCAAGGGGAACAGCAACACCAACTTATCGCCTGTGGCCGCAACGCCGAAACGGTTCAGCGTGCAGACATGCGCGGATGCGCCGCCTTCGCTCCACTCGTCGCCGCAGTGGCGGCACTTGTGCTCATCTGTCATCGCAGCCGCCCTTCCAGCGCCTCGTTCAGCACCTCGTCCACCGCGCTCTCGACCTCCTCCGGCAGGTCGGCCAGCGCGCGCTCGGTGCCCGCCTCGTCCTCGCCCAGCGCCCAGGCGATGACGTCGTGAGCCCACCCGCGGTAATACGTGCGCCTGCTCGCCGCGCGCACGTGGTAGCGGACGCCGTCGTAGCGCACGGCCACGAGCGCAGTGCGCGGGTCGCCCGGGTCGTCGCGCTCGTCGAAGTCGACGCTGATGCATTCCGTGCTCATGCTGCCTCCGAGTCGTCCAGCCAGCTCGGCACGTCAGCCATCACGACCTCGTTCGGCACGAGCGGCCACTCGCCCGTCTCGTAGTGCTGCGCCAGCGCGTCCAGCTGCTGCACGCACCAGCGCTCGCCCGCGTCGATCAGCGCCTGCGGAATCTCCACCACACGCCAGCGGTGCGGGAAGGCCTTCTCAGCGCCGAGCAAGAGGTAACGGAAGGCCGACACGTCCACGCCCTCGTATTCGAGCGCCAGGCGCACCATGGCGGCCTGGCGGTTGTAGCCGTACTTGATGATGGAGCGCCCGCTGCACAGCTGGCCGAGCTTCGCTGTCGTTTTTAGATCGAGCGCGTACGGCCGCCACTCGCTCGCCGCGCTGCCCTCGAGACTCAGCCAGTCCGGGCGCGACTGGATGCCCGGGATGTTCCAGCGCCCGCGCACGGCGTCCTCGTGGTAGACGGTCGCCTGCGGCGTGGCGTCGCTCATCAGCGCCTGCGCAATCGGGCAGCAGTCGAGCGTGCCGATGAGCGCCTCGATGGCGCGCGCGTCCTCACCGTCGACGATGATGCGCCCCATCGCTTCCTGGTCTGCGCGCCAGGCTTTGCCTTCCTTGGTCACGAACGACATGCCGATAGGCTTCGCCACGTACTTGGACGCGTACTCGTGGGGCCGCTGCAGCGCGTCCTCCATGGCGCGACCGGCCAGATAGGCGCGTGTGTCGTCCGCAGACCAGAGCTTCTGCTCGTGGGCGATGTAGTAGCCACGTGCGCCGCACTCCGCGAGCGTGCGCAGCTTGTGGTGGCTGGCGCGCTTGCTTGCGAGGTAAGACTCAATGGGTAGGTCGAGCGAAATCATGCGGCCCTCCCGGCGATCACTTGGCGGGGGTTCAGGTTGGCGGCCTTGCAGCGCTCGCCGAACGCGTCCCACACCATCTTTTTCTGCTGGTCTGTCGCGCTGCACTGGCTCAGTTCTGCCCTGGCAAACTCATAGAAGCTGGCGAGCGTCTCGCGGTCGGCCGAGGCCCGGCTCAGGTCGTTCACGAGCCCCTGCACGACCCGCCCCGCCTCATTCGTGTTCTGCGCGCGCTGCTGCCCGCCGGCGTTGCCAGTCGTGCGCGGCTGCGCCTTCGCAGGCCCGCCGCCGTTCTGTCGGCGGTCGTTCTCGTCGTGCGAGTCGTCCTCGGGGTTCTCCTCGCTCGTGCCAGCAAGGCGCATCAGGCGCATCAGCAGCGTGCGGTCCGCCGCCGTGGACGCCACGAAGCTCGCCTTGTCGTTCGGCATCGTGGTGACCTGCACGACCGCGGTCATGGTCTCGTCGCTGTGGGCGTGCGCCACGGTGATGGTCTGCTCCCAGAGCCAGGCCACGCGCTCGCCCTTGGCGGTCTTCCATAGGAGCTCCTGCACGAAGCGCAGGCTCGCGGGGATAAGGATGATGCCGCACGCGACCATCACGGTGCGCACGTGCTCGACCACGTCCTCGTGGCCGACGAACCGGTAGCGCTGCTCCTGGTTCGCGCCAGCCTTGAACACGAGCCCCTTGCAGCGCGACTGCGCATCAGCGAGCGCGCGGCGCAGGTTCGGGGCGTCTAGTACGACGGTAGTGCTCACGCTGCCTTCTCCTCGGCCACGGGCGCCTCCTTCGCGGGCAGCGTGGGCGCCACCTCGGCCAGCAGCGCCAGGTAGGGCGCGAGCTGCTCAAGCAGCGCCTGCACGTCCTCACGACGAAGGCTGCGGCAGCTGAACCGCACGCGGTTGAGCAGCCCGTCGGACACGCTGCCCAGCTCGATAGCGGCCTGTAGCGCCGCGTCCTGGGCTGCGCGTGTGTTGTGCTCCTCGACCGCCTCACGCATCTCGTCCTTGATTTGCTCTGCCGTCCTCATCGCCCTTGCCTCCTACTTCCAGCCTTCGACGACGTGCACCGGCCCGTCGTAACACTCGACTCGCTCGGCTCCCGCGTGCTCCGCGTCCACGCACGCCGGACACACGCGGTCGCCCTCGACGCTCTCGAGCACCTCTGCGCGCGTCACGACGCCGCACCAGGCGCACGCGTAGTGCTGGAGCAGCTTCGCGGTCATGTCGCGCGTCTGCTTGCGTGCTGGGCGGGTCATGCCGCCCTCCGCGTCTCGAGCACGTACGCGCGCCCGTCCAGCACCGCAGCCGCCAGCGCGTGCTCAGGCTCGCCGCGCAGCGCGTCTGCAGCCTCCTGGCCGAGCGCGTCGCCCACCGGCCAGGCGCCCAGCACCTCGATGCGCGCGTCGCCGTGGCGGTCTTCCCAGGCCTGCACGTCGACGTAAGCGCTCTCGTCGCCGCGCTCGAGCAGCAGGCGGTAGGTATAGTCGTCGCCATCGGGGCCGGCGGCTGAAACAACGTGCCAGTGGGGTACGGCGGACATGAGTTGAATATATGCAACTCGTATAGTCAAACGCAAGCGGCCGGTGAAATTCGGAGCGCAAAAAAGTTGCCTGAGGCAAGATTGCCCAGGGGTTCTAGACCATGAAACACACGACTTTCGCGGTGTTGCTTGCGGTTTCAATCGGCTGTGGCGACGACAACGACGAGCCGGGCATCGTGGGCGACTGGGTCTCGCCTAGCGACGGCCCTTACGATTGCGCCTACGGGATGACTTTTGAGTCTGACGGTACGTACGTGGAGGGGACGGTGTGCACGCTCGAAGGCGGAGACCTTGGCGTGGAGGCCTACTCAGGCACGTACACCACCAGCGGCGACGAGCTCACGCTCACGCAGACGCACGGCACGTGTCCCGAAGCGGAGGCGGGCGCCGAGCGCCTCGCCTACGAGCTGGACGGCGACAAGCTCCGGGTGGGGAGCGCAGCGGGCACCGTGGTGCTCGAGCGCGCAGAAGGGGGCGACGTCACCGGACAGGCCACCTACGGGTGCTACGCGCAGGATGGTTCGTTTACGCCGCGGCCTATCGCCGAGCTTTGACGTGGCAGGGCCTTGCATGGGCCGGCGTTGACCCACGGCCTGGGTACGTAGGTGTAGCCGCGGCGCTCCACCAGGTCGACCACCTCGGCCTCGTCAAACACACCGTGCATGGCGAGCTTGTATCTGCAGGCGACCGTCACCATCGTGTCAGCGCAGGCTTCCGCGCCAAACTCCAGGACAATCCCGACCTGACGCACGCAACGGGCGTCGGCGACGGGCATTAAGATTAGTTTGGCGTTGTGCACGATGCGCACCGCCATGGCCCCCCGGTCATCCATGGGGGCAAACTACCCCAGCGAGAAACAGGATTGCAACAGCCGATACAGCGCCGTGTCGGGTGAAGTCACCATCCGGGCAGTGTGGTCACCGCTTCGCAGTCCCTGCCTTACGGCGTTTTTTGCTCGGCGGCGGCTCGGGCAGCGGCGGCATGGCGTCCAGCTCGGCGTTGAGCTGGAGCGCGTCCATGACCTGCTGGTCCGACCAATACCCCATCATCACCAGCGCGAGCATGCGGTACAGCTGGCGCGTCGGGACCTTCCCGCCTGCGAACGTCATGCGCTCCAGGGTGCGGATGATGTGATCTTCGGCCGTCCCCGCGACAGGGTCGCGAAGAAACTGCTCAAACTCCTGACGGGCGGCGCGCTCGCGATTTGCGGTGTCGTTCTGCTCGTCAAAGTAATCAGGGTCGACGCCCAGGATCTGGGCCACGCGCGCTTGACGTTCGGGGGTGAACGCCGTCTTCCGGCTCACGAAGAGCGCGTAGTAACCCTGGTAGCCATGCTTATATCCGAGGGCGCTCCCAAGCTCGGACGCTGTCATGCCCTTTTCCGCCAGCTTGGCGTCGACCTTTTCCTGAAGCGTTGCCATGTCTTGCGACCGCAAGACTGACGCAGGCATAAATAGCATTGCAATATAGCGAATACCCTACCGTACCGCCTGTGGCAATCGGTTTCCGGCACCTTTAGACTTGTCAAGCGAGCCGGATTACTATACCCGTCACCTATATGCGTTCACCGCGGCGTACACGGACGGCGTTTGGGGTGTGGGTTCGGGAGCAGCCGCGGGGGGCCCTTACCCGCGCCCACTACGCCACGGGTCTGGCCTACAGCACGGTCTTCGCAGCCCAGTTCAAGCTGATGCGCCGCGACGTTGCGTACGAGCTTTCGCGCTTCACGCGAGGCGCCGTGCGTGTCGCCGACATTGCGACGCCGCGCCGCGGTGAGGCCCTGGCCCAGAAAGCGGCCTCGTGAAGTCCCCCCGCGCAAGCTCACCCGGGCGGCCGTGCTCCCCCGCCTCCCGCCTGGGTGGGCCTGCGCTCTCTCTACGGCCTGGCAATTCCGCCAGGCCTGCCCCTGCGCGTGAGGTCAGCCGGGAAGTACGGCCGGCCGGGCTCGTGACAGCGCGCAGGGGTGTTCTCTACGGCCGGCATGCTGTCGGCCTGCTCCAGCGCTCGCGGACGGACACACGCAACACCGTTTGTGCAGCGAGCGCTGGGGCTACTTTCGCGGTGCGGCGGACATGGTGTCAGTCGCACACGAACCCCCTGGCCCGCGTTTGTAGCGCGCGGGTCGGGGGTGCTTGCATGAGCTGAAGTTCGGCGACCGAGGGCGTGGTGCGCAGGGACGTCCTGCGACGAGTCCTCTGAACTCCGTGAATCACCTCGGGCGCTGTTTTACAGGAGAAACCGCGTGATCGTCGTCGCCTACCGCCTGCGCCTGATCGTGCTCGACGGCATCGACGCGCCCGACGATGCCCGCCACCAGGGCGGCGACCCCCTGGCCCGGTTCGAGCGAAGGAAGGCCGCCTTGGCCCGCACAGCGCTGTCGGCGGCGGACTACGAGCGCGAGCTCGGGCGCATCGCGGACGAGGAGGGGGTTTAGCGATGTGGGTGCGCACGGACGACAAGGCGCCGCACCACCCGAAGCTCATCCGGGCGGGCGCGGAAGCCGCCTGGTTCTGGCACTCGGGCCTCTGCTACTCGAACGCGCACCAGCTCGACGGGCGCATCGACAAGGATGTCCTGACCGCGCTCTACACCCCGCTCGCGGCGAAAGTGGGCAAGCTCGCGGCGAAGCTCGTGAAGGTCGGCCTGTGGCACGACAGGGGCGATCACTACGAGATTCACGACTACAAGGACCATCAGGAAGCCGCGCTCAAGGAGGTCGTGGAGGCTCGGAAGGAGTACGAGCGCGACCGAAAGCGCGAGCAGCGGCGGGGACAGAAACGGGAAGATGTCCCGGACAATGTCCCGGACAAGTCCGGGAATGTCCCCGACCCTGTCCCGCCGGCCCCGCGCGCGTCTCCCGTCCCGTCCCGTCCCGATCCGGCCCAAGGGGAGAAGAGCGCCCAGGGCGAGCCGGCGCTGGGAGCGAGCACGGCGCTGCACCCCTCGAGGCTTCTCCCCGTGCTGCTCGAAGAGCTTGGGAGCGAGGCGTTCGAGCGGGATCTCAAGCCCGCGCCAAGTGCGCCCCCAGGCCAGCTGCAAGCCGCGGCAGCCCGGGTGCACGAGCTCGTGCAGGCCGGCACGTTCCCCTCGCCCAGGGCGGCCGCCAGGGCGCTCGTACGGGCCGGGCTCGACCTGGTGCGCGACCACAAGCGGCCCTTCGGCCTGGCCCTCCTGGACGCCACCGTGGCCGGGCCCGCTGCGCCGATCCGCGATCACATCCAGCCCTGGGATTCCGTATGACCCCGACCCGCCAGCAGAACCCCCTGTGCGACGAGCTGCTCGAGCGCCGCGTGCTGGGCGCGTGCATCCTGCGGCCCTCGCTGCTGCTCGAGCTCCCGCTGGCCGAGCAGGACTTCGGGAGCGCGAAGCACAGGCAGATCTGGAACGCGCTTTTGTACCTGCACGCCGAGGGCGACGGCGTGGACACGGTGCGGCTGTACGAGCGCCTCTCGACCGCGGGCAAGGTCGAGTCCGTGGGCGGCCTGGACTACCTCGTGGGGCTCACGGATGTGTTCCCCGAGGCCGCTCCGCCCACGAAGCGCCTGCGCGAGCTGACCCGTCTGCGCACGCTGCGCGACGCGGCAAACCAGGTGCTGCGCGCGGTCGACACGGGCGACTACGACGCGTCGCTCGCGGCTGCGGCGGACTTGCAGCTGTGGTCCACCGAGGCGCAGGACGCGAACCTGATGAACGCGTACGACTGCGTGGCGCGGACCCACGACAGCCTGACGAACGAGAGTAAGCGCGTGATCCGCGTGCGCACGGGCCTACCTCGCATGCGCAACGCGATCGGTGACCTCGCACTCGGCAGCTTGACGATGCTTGGCGCCGACACGAACGTGGGCAAGAGCTCCATCGCGCTTGAACTCCTGCTCGGCACGGCCACGGACCACTACGGCGCGCCTGCGGGCTACATCTCGCGGGAGGACCCTGAGGCTCTCGTGGGCGCTCGCTTGCTCGCGATGATGAGCGGGGTGAGCGCGAAGCGCATCGAGCGCAACACGCTCAACGTGCAGGGCGAGGACATGACGCTGCTCGCGGCAGCAGTGGCGTCGTACCGCGCCCTGGGCGATCGACTGCTGCTCGACCTGCGTGCAGGCGGCACCGAGCTTGACGTGTGCGCCGCGATGACCCGCATGGCGCAGCGTGGCGTGCGTCTCGTGGTCGTAGACTACGCCCAGGCCATCGAACTCAGCGGGCGGGCGCAGGACCGGCGCAACGAAGTCTCGAAGGTCGCCTCGCGCATCAAGGCTCACGGCGTGCGCGTGGGTCAGGCCGTGGTGCTCTTGTCGCAGCTGTCGATTCCGCAGGGCGCGAAGCCTACGGACGAGCCGCAGATGCACTGGCTCAAGGAGTCGCGCGACCTCGCAAACATGGCCGACCACATCATGCTCGCGTGGCGCGAGAAGCAGACCGACATGGCGGAACTGCGCATCAAGTACGCCAAGGGCAAGTCGGGCGGACTCAACCAAATCTGGCGCATGCAGCGCAACGAACTGACCGGGCGGCTCGTGGAGCTGCTCGACCGTGCGGGGGACACCGATGATCGAGCTTGACCAAGTACTCTCCTGGGTGACGTGGGCATTCTTCTCGGGCCTCGCGCTCGGCGTGGGCATCGGCGTGTCGCTCACGTTCGCAATGTGCTGGCGCGAGCTGCCGCTGCGCAGCCACCGCGGCCGCGCGCTGCGGGGTGCGCCATGATTTCGCAGGCAATGGCAGACGCGCTCGACGAGGTGGAGACGAAGCTTCGGGCCGCGAGCGTGTCCGAAATCCACCTCTGGGCGGAGCCTTGGTACGACGGCCCCACCGGCAAAGAGGTTCGTGTGACGGCCAGGGTCCGCGGGCCGGGCATGATCGGCGAGTACCGCATGATGTCGCTCCTGGAAGTGCTCGAGGCGATCGATGCGGGGGGCGAGCCATGAGCGTGCGCAAGGACTTCGCCGCCACGTTCACGCCCGAGGAGGTGCGGCTGCTGTACGACCTGCTCGGCCACGTGGAGGCCGCGCACGCGTACGGGCTGGACCTGGACCAGCGCGTGATCGACGCAATTGCCGCCAGGCCCGAGCTCGCAAGCGTTGCGGCGAAATTTGCGGCGCTGCGCGACAGGGCGCGGGGTGATGCATGACCGGCGCGCGCAGCAGACCGCTCGTCACCACGTTCACGCTGGACGAGGTGCTGCTGGCGTTGCGCGCGTGCGACGTGGCGCTGTGGGGGCCGCGGCTGACGCAGGAGGAGCGGCTGGTGCTGGAGCGGCTCGAGAGAAAGTTCGCGCGACTGCGCGATAGGGCGAGGGGGGCATAGGCATGAGCAGAAAGAGCACCGAAAAGAAGCTCGCGAGGGCAGTGCAGGACGAAGTCGTGCTGCGGCGTGGTGGCATGCCGCCGTCGTACGGACACTGCCTGCAACTGGTGCGTGAGCACCTTGCGCTTCGCCCGAAGGAAGACGACGAGCTGCCGCCGGCAGAGTGGCAGGCAGACCTCGTGGCCGCGTGCGCGGGGATGACGTCATGATCTTACTATCTGCGACCGCGGCTGCATGCAAAACGTGCTGGGACTGCTGGCCGATCACGCTGGGCGCGTTCGTGCTCGGCTCGTGGTTTGGCATCATCATCCTTGGCCTACTCATCGGCGCCAAAGACCGCACGAGGCGCCCGTGATCGAGGCGCTCTCATGCCCCGAGTGTCACGCGGAGGGCTACCGCGCCCTCGGTGCGCATGCGCTGGGCGTGCGGGTGTCGTGCGCGCTGTGCGGCTGCGTGTACCTCTTGCCAAGCGTGCGGCGGCTCCGGGAGCGTGCGGACCGCTGGGCGGTGGACGAGCCGAGCTACCACCCGCCGCGTGTTGCGGGCGCGCATGAGCCGGTGCCCGTGGTGCAGCGCTCGTTCTGGGCGAGGCTGCGTGCATGGTGGCTGGAGCTGCTGGCGGAATGGCGAGGTGGGGCGTGACCCCCGAAGACATGGCGCAGCGGGCGCGCAAGGAGCGCATCGGCGACGTGGCTAAGATGCTGGCCGTCTATACGTTCCTCGCGGGCGTGATCGGGCTGGCGCTGCTGGCCAGCTACTACGAGGCCAAGCGAGACCTGTGGCTGTGGCGGCAGTGGTGGTCAGCCGAGGAGGGGCCATGACCCCCGCCCTCGAGAGCGTGCGGATGAGCGCGAAGCCCTGGAGCAAGACTGACCTGGGCTACCTGCGCGCGAACTACGCCGCGTACGGGGCGCCTTGGTGCGCCATGGTCCTGGGCCGGTCCGAGGGCTCGGTCCGCAACGCGGCATCGGTGCACAAGATTCCGTGTGGCCGCGACACCGTGGCGGTCCGAGCGCAGAGCACGGTGCACAGCAAACGCCTGACGGGGCGCAAGCGGCCCGACCAGTCGCTAGTGATGAAGGGGCTGTGGGCAGACGGGAAGCTCAAGGCGCCGGACGCAGCGACGCGCGTGCGCATGTCAGAGGCCATGAAGGCCCATCATAAGGTGCACGGGCACCCGCGTGGTGCTCTCGGCATGGTGCATTCAGCGGCAACCCGCGAGCGGCTGAGCGAGGTGAGCGCTGCTCGCTGGGCCGGGATGACCGACGACGAGCGCCGCGCGCAAACGCTGAAGCAAATGCGTGCCCGTGCCGAGAAGGGGGCGCTGGCTGTGGAGCGTACGGGCGTCTCGTGGAAGGGTGGCTGGCGCGTGGTCGGCGGCGTGCGCAAGTACTACCGCAGCCGGTGGGAAGCCAACTACGCGCGCTACCTCGAGTGGCTCAGGGTTCACGGCAAGGTCGCGGCCTGGGCGCACGAGCCTGAGACCTTCTGGTTCGAGGGCATCAAGCGCGGCAGCGTGACCTACCTGCCTGACTTCCGCGTGACGCTCCCGAACGGTTCGGTTGAGTACCACGAGGTCAAGGGTTGGATGGATGCCCGGAGCCGCACGAAGATTCGCCGCATGGCGAAGTACCACCCGGCGGTGCGGCTGCTCGTCATCGACAGCAAGGCCTATCGCTCGCTCGAGCGCTCCGTGGCGGCGTTGGTGCCGGAGTGGGAGATGGGCGTCCGCGCGCCCGCACGAAGGAGGCGCCCATGAACCACACCGTAACGGTCGTGTTCGAGCGCGGCGAGTTGATCTGGGCGGTGGTCGCGTACTGCGGCCTCCAGTTTGTGATTGAGCTGGCGCTGCAGCTGCTCAAGCGCAGGGGGCAGTAATGCCGCAGCTGCTGACCATCCTGTGCGACCGCTGCGACGCCCGCGCGCCCGAGCGGCGGCTGCCACGTGGTGCGCTCGACCAGTCCGACCTGCCCGAGGGCTGGGTGCGGCTGAATGGGCTCGACCTGTGCGAAGGCTGCTGGGCGTCGTACTGCGAATGGGAAGGCGCGCACATCAGGCAGCGCAAGGAGACGCGATGATCAACGACCCGGTGCAGGCGGTGGAGTGGACGGTGCGCTTTCTGTGCGCGCTAGGCTGTCTGCTCGTGCTCGCGTGGCTGTGGGAGCGGTGGTGACGCATGCCAGCCCCGCAGCACCTCAGCGAGCAGCAGCGCAAGTTCGCCTACGGCGTGGCGACGCACGGCAACCACACCCAGGCGGCCGAGGAGGCAGGCTATCGGCACCCGCACGCAGTAGGGACACGGTTGATGAGGCTTCGCCGCGTGGCCGACGAGGTGGTGCGCGTGCGCAAGCAGATCGCCAAGAAGACCGACAAGGCCGCCGTGGCCGACGCCATGGAACTGCAGACGTTCCTGACTGCGGTCATTCGCGGGCAGGTCAAGGACTACGACCTGACCTTGTCAGGCGACGTCGAGGAGCTGCCCCCGAAGCTTGCCGAACGGCGGAAGGCGGCCATGGACTTGGCGAAGCTGCTCGGCCTGCTCAAGGACCGCATCGAGCACTCGGGCGGCGTGAGCCTGGTCGAGATGTCCTTCGAGCAGCTGGTCCAGCTCGCGAAGATCGGAGGCCCCGATGATTGACCATGCGGTGGAGGCCGAGCTGGCGCTTGTCGAGGACGCGTGGGTGAACAGCCAGCGCGACTACTACGCGGGCACGCCCCCGGGGGCTTACTACCCCTGGATCCGTAAGCTCGTGCGGCGCAAGCTCGCCCGCACGCTCGTGCTGGTGGACCGTGAGGACGGGCTCGTGCTGGCCTACGTGGTGGCAGAGAGCGTGGGCAGCGCGGTGCGCATTCACCACCTCTACACGCGCTCGCACTACCGGCGCGAGGGCCGGGCGTTTCGTCTGCTCGCTCGAGCGTGTGAGCTGCTCGGCGGCGAGCGATTGGAGTACACGTGTCGTACTGCTCGCGCGGCGAAGGTCGAGCGCAGGGCATGGACCGTGAAGAAATGGTGCGACGCGCTCGGCGCGCGGTTCGTGCACGAAGGAGAGGCAGCCCGTGAAAGTGCTTGAAGTCGTAACGACCACCCGTATCCGTGACCCCCACCGCCCCCCGATGACGTCCATGACGCAGCGGGACGAGTACAAGACCTCAGACGGCTACGAGCTCGAGCTGCACCCGAGCGGCCTGGCCGTCATCATCCGCGGCCGGGACCACACGCGCCTGGCCCCCATCGCGAGCGCCATCGTGGTGGAGGAGGACGAGCGCGCGGAGCTGTCGGGCCACGGCGGCGGCGTACTGAATGGCGCCGACCTGGCCGCGCTCAAGGCCTCCATCCTGCCCGCCCGCCCGGTGGCAAGGAAGCGGGGCGTGCGGTGAGACGCGTGCGCGCCGTGCACCGCTCGAGCGTCGAGGTGGTGCGCCACGACCTGAAGCCTTTGATCGTGGGCCTGTGCCGCAACATCGTGGAGCACGGCGAGGAGAACACGCAGCGCCTGGACGCCCAGGACCGGCTCTGGAAGTACGACCAGGTGGAGTGCGTCTGGTATCGGGCCGAGTGCGTCCAGGCGGACCCGCCGCGCTGGCGTGGCGAGACCGTCTCGGGCCTGCCCGAGCGCGTACCGCCCATCAAGGTGTTCGCCAGCGCGGAGGAGTCGCTCGAGCTCGAGCTGCGCTATCGGTTTGCCCACGAGGTGATGGCCGCTCGGCTCGTGCGAGACTGGGACGACGCGCGGGCCCGGGCGGGTAAGGCCAAGTTTCTATGCGCGGAGGTGGTGCGATGAACAAGGACGAGTTCGTGGACCTGTGCAAGGAGCTGCTCGAGCACGGCGCAGTGGACGTCACGGCGGGCATCTTCCGCGCGACCTTTCGCCAGCAGCCTGCGCAGGCGCATGCCCTGCGCCGCGAGCGTGAGGCGCCCGAGGCAGGCAGTAAGCCCCCAAAGCCCGTGACGCCGGACGACGCGCGCCACGGCTACTACGACCGCGTCATGGGCAGCGGCCGAGACGAACGGTAAGGAGGACACATGGACTACGGCGACACGCAGCGGCGAGCAGAGTTCTGGTGGGACGCCCCGAAGGGCGCGGTGGGCATGGCGGTCATCCGCATGGCCGACAGCATCGTGAACCAGCAGCGCGCCCAGCGGGAGGACACGCGCTTCTACATGGACTTGTGCAGCAACTCCAACACCGCGGGCAATGACACCTACGCGCTGCTCTCGAACGGGAAGCGCTGGGGGTGGGACCGTAAGATGAGGCAAAACATCTGCGCGGCGGGCGTCGACACGGCGTCCTCGCTCATCGCGCAGAACCGTACCGCGCCCATGTACCTGACGAGCCTGGGCGACTTCACGCTGTCGCGGAAGGCCGAGCAGCGCTCGCGAGTCTTGCACAGTCAGTTCTACGACCTCGGTATCTACCGCAACATGCCCGAGGCGTGGCGCGACGGCGGGGAGACGGGCACGGGCCACCTCTTCGGCTGCGTGCGCAACGGGCGGCCGTACGTCGAGCGCTGCCTGCCGAACGAAGTGCTGGTCGATGACATGGACGGCCGCTATCGCTCGCCGCGCTCCATGTACCGAGTGCACTTCGTGGCGCGGGAGCAGCTCCGAAAGCTGTACAAGGACGCGGAGGGCATCAAGGAAAGCGGCGGGCCGTCTGCCCACGACTACATCGACTTCAACTTGCGCACGGACGCGTGCGTGGACCGCGTGCGCGTCCTTGAGGCCTGGCACCTGCCCAGCGTCTCGGGTGGCGACGACGGGCGGCACGTCATCTGCACAGACAAGGTGGTGCTCCGAGACGAACTCTGGACGCGTGACCGCTTCCCGTTCGTCCGCCTCACCTATGCGGAGCGGCGCATCGGCTACTACGGGCAGGGGCTGTGCGAGCGGCTTGCGGGCGCCCAGATCCAGCTCAACGAAGTGAACGACACCATTCGTGACTGCCAGCGACTCCTAAGCAACGCGATGATCTGGACCGACGAGAATGACACCCTCGCGTGGGAGGAGCTCACGAACATGCCCGGGCAGCATCTGCAGTCCCGCGTGCCACCGCAGCTCTTGCGCTGGGAGGCGACACCGGGCGACCTGTTCCGGGAGCGTCAGGTCATCAAAGAAGACGCCTTCGACCAGGAGGGCCTGTCCGCCTCCATGATCTCCGGCGACGGCGGCAGCGCCGGCCTCTCGAGCGGCCGTGCCATCCGCGCGGAGGACGACGTGCGCTCGCGGCGTCACATCGACCCCACGCGCCGGCTCGAGTACGCGTACCTCGACGTCACGCAGCTGATCAGCGACCTCAACGACGAGTGTGCCGAGCTTGACCCGGACTACGTGGTCACGGGGCGCGCGCGGTTCGGGCGTCAGACCTTCCTGCGCACCAGCAAGTGGAAAGAGCTCGAGCTGCCGGACGGGGACGTCAGGGTGAATATGTTCCCCATGGCAGCCCTCCCGACCACGGTGCAGGGCAAGTTCGCCGCGGTGGACGAGTGGATCCAGGGGGGCTTTGTGAGCCGGCCCCAGGCGCTCGACCTGATGGAGTTCCCCGATATCGACGCGTGGCAGCAGCTCGAGAATGCCAACATCGACCTCGTACGCTGGCAAATCGAACGGCTGCTGGACTTGGCCGAGGGCGAGCCGGGCGAGTTGCCGATCGAAAACCAGGACATCCCCATGGCCGTGAAGTTCATCAACCAAGCCTTTCTGGTCGCCTACCGCATGCAGGCGCCCGCCCACGTGCAGCTCGCGTTCCAGACGTACTTGGCCTACGCGAAGCAGCTCACGGACAAGCTCGCCGCGGAGGAGGCCGCCCAGGCGGCGCCCCCGCCCGAGTCCATGGGCCCCGCCGCCCTGGACCAGAACGCCGCCGCCGCGGCCCAGCTCGCCGCTCCGCCGGCAGGAGGGATGGCAGCATGAGCGACGTAACAGCCCCCACGGCGCCCGCAGGCGCCCCGCCCACGCCCGCAGACGGCGCAGCCGCCCCAGCGCCTGCCCCGGAACCCGGAGCGCCCCAGAACGCCATCGAGGCCATCCTTGCCAAGCGCCAGGCCAAGGAGGCCGCCGCCGCGAAGGAGGAGCCGGCCGACAAGCCCGGCGACCCGCCCAAGGATGGGGACAACCCCGCGCCGCCCGAGGACAAGGGCCTGTCGCTCAAGCACGCCCAGCTCAAATCCGACCACCGCAAGGTGCTGGCCGAACGCGAGGCGCTCAAGGCGGAGATGGCTGCCGCCGCGAAGGAGCGGGACGAACTCAAGGCCATGTGGGCGCCCGGCAAAAACCACCTCGCCGCGCTCGAGAAGGCCGTGGGCAAGCCCTTCAAGCAGATCATGGAGGACGCCGCGCGGGGCGCCTACGACCAGCGCAACGCCCTCCCGCCCGAGCAGCAGGCGAAGCTCGATGCCTTCGACCGCTGGAAGCAGGAGCAGGAGACCGAGAAGGCGCAGAAGCAGGCCGCGGCCGCTCGAGCCGAGGACGAGGGCGTGGCGGCCGAGTTCATGAAAGCGAACACGGACAAATACCCGCTGTTCGCGCTGAGCGGATTCGCGGCCGAGGACCTGGTGGAGCGGGCCTACGCCGAGTTGAAAGAGGGCAGGCAGCCCAACTTCGACGCCCTGGCCAAGCAGGCCGAGGACTACGCCGTGGCGAACCTGGACAAGTTCTTCGGCCGGGCGGAGCTGCTGAGCGTGCTTGTCAAGCGTCCCAATGTGCGACAGTCTTTGCTCCAGGCCCTTGGCCTCAGCGAGAACAATGCGGCGCGCCCCGCAAGCAGTACGCAGGGCGGAAGCGGTGCCGGGACTGGTCCCCGGACGCTCACCCACACATCGACGCAAGAGTCCCCAGTACCGCCCGAATCCCCCCCGAATGACGAGGAGGAGGACTGGATGGCTGGGGCCAAGGCGCGGCTCGCTCAGTACAAGCAACACGGCCGGATAGGCCGGTAACCCTCCATGTGTCCTGTGCGAGCCGCTGAGGTGGCTCGCCCATGGCAACGACCCAGACGACTGATGTCAGCTACATCAGCAAAGTCATCTACAAGGACGGCATTCAGCAGAAGCAGATCGTGCGCGATAAGGCCCTGCTGACTGCGACCAAGCACAACACGAAGTTCACCTCGGCCGAGGGCATCAAGGTCCCGATCCTGTACGGCACGGGGCAGGGCGCGTCTGCAACCGTGGCGAACGCCGCGAGTAACGCGTCGCCTGACGCGGGCGAGGCCTTCACGGTCACGCAGGCGACCTACTACACCAATTTCGACATCCACGGCAAGGTCGTGCGCAACGCCCTGAAGGGCAATGACGACTCGTACTTCCTCCAGCAGCTCAAGCTGGCGATGGACAACGCCCAGGAGACGATGGGCTCGGAGCTCAACCGTCAGGCCTTCGGCACGTCCGCGGGCTGGCGTGCGCGCGTCGGTGGGGCGGCTCCCACCGGCAGCACCATCGTGCTCGCGAACCCGCAGGACGCGGTGTTCTTCGAGAAGAACATGATCGTGGTGTTCGCGGCGACGCCCACTGGCGCCATCAAGGCGGGCACGCCGGGCTCCGCCAAGATCCTGAAGGTTGACACCGCTACGGGCATTCTGACCGTGGACGGCGTCATCACCGTGCTCATCACCTCGCCCGCTGCCGGTGACTACATCTACCGTCAGGGCGACGCGCAGAACAACGCCGCGAGCGGTCTCCTGGCGTCAGGCCTCGCGGACTGGAACCCGGAGACGGTGACCGCGACGCCGTTCTTTGGCGTGGACCGCACCTCGTTCCCGAGCCGGCTCGCGGGCGTGCGCTACCCGGGCCAGAACGACCCCCTCGAGACCGTATTCATCAAGGCCATGGCGGCAGGTCGCGCGGAGGTCGGCAGCGGCTTCAAGAAGGGCGACTTGTTCCTCAACCCCATCAACTTCGCCGCCATCCAGTCCTCGAAGGAGGGCGGGCGGTGGATCACGGAGCCGAGCTCGTACGGCATCGGCATCGACAAGTTCCAGATCGGGGCGTTCAAGTTCGTCGAAGACGCCATGTGTCCGGTCAACGTCGCGCACATGGTGGCGGACGGCGCGTTCGAGCGTGCGAGCTGCGGCGACGCGCCTTACTGGAATAACTTCGACGGGGCGGACATGTGGCTCGACCGCGCCACGGACCAATACAAAGGCCAGCTCGTCCACGACGGTAACTTCATCGCCGTGCACCCGCAGCAACTCATGCGCATCGCCATCCAGCCGGCGTGAAAGGAGTCATGCTGTGGCGAACTTTCTCAAGAAGATGCTCAGGGCCTACGGACCCGACCGGGTACAGGCCTCTTGCCAGTTCACGACGGCGGGCACGGGCCAGCCGAGCACGTTCAATCTGAACGGCGTCGTGAGCGTCGTGCGCAGCGGCGTGGGCCTGTACACGCTGACGTTGCTCGACGCCGCGAAGGAGTACCACGTGAGCGTGAGCCGGCAGTCCACGGCTGCGCTCGCAGACAACCAGGCCGTCATTGGCACCATCAACCTCCAGGCCAAGACCATCATCATCACCGTCGCGTCAGCCGGCGCCGCGGCGGACACCACCGGCATCACGCTGTACGTCACCATCGGCGTCCGGGTGGGCAACTAATGGACGACGAGAAGCCGAAAGGCCTCGGCCTGCTCATCGGCCTGAAGCCGAAGGGTAAGGATGAGCCTGACGAGGACGACGACGAGGAGGACACGAGCGCAGCGCAAGCAGTGCTCGACGCCATCAAGGCAGACGACCCGAAGGCCCTGAAGGCCGCTCTCAAGCTCTGCTACGCGGAGGAATGAATGCCCACCGTGCTCGTGTCGGCCATCCAGGAGCGCGTGCGGGTCCTTTGCGACCTGCCCGTGTACACCGCAGACACGCCCATCACGAGCGCGATGATCTTAGACTTGGTCAAGGTGGCCACGGAGCTGCTCGCGGGCCTCGTGGGCGCGGCGGCGTCGGCGGAGCTGTATTTCGCCTCGTCCGCCACGCTCACGACGGCGCCGGGCATCGACACGGTGGCCCTGCCGGCCGGGTTCACGAGCCTGCTCCGCCTGTCCTGGCAGAAGAGCGCGACCCAGGACCTGCCCCTGGAGGTGGCAAGCGTCGACAACTTCGACGCCTGGCCGGGCACGTGGAGCGGCGTCACCCCGCGCTATCGGCTCCTCGGGGAGACCATCCAGCTATTCCCCACGCCGGACGCTGCGCACACGCTCAACATCTTCTACGCCACGGGCCTGTCGCCCACGTCTGCTGCCGACCAGCTCGTCTTACGCGCGGGCTGGGACCTGTGGATCGGGCTGCAAACCGCCATGCTGGTGCGGGCGCGCCAGCAGAAGGACCCGAGCGACCTGGGCGCGCTGCTGTCGAAGGTCGAAGGCGACCTGCGCGCGCAGGTCAAGCGGGACCGCTGGGGCGTCAGGCGCGTCCGGGACGTGCGGCCCGGGGGCGACCGCGGCTACCCGCGCAACGGCCGGTGGTGGTGAATGGCTGGCCTCCCGCCGTTCCCGTGGGCGACTACGGTTCGCCAAGTCCAGGAGCTCCTGGCCTTCGCCCAGAAGACGGCGGAGTTCCTGCGCGAGATCTCGAAGATCCAGATCCTGGACGGGCAATTCATCGATGCGAAGTTCGTCGCGAGCGACCACGTGAACGATCTCCGGCACACGCTCGGCCGCCCGTACAACGGCGCTTTCGTCGTCGCCAGCTCGAACCCCGGCGGCACGCCCATGATCTCGGTCCTGCCCCCACGCGACTCGGCGAACGCGGGCATCGACCCGGCCAAGTTCATCGCGATCGGCGCAGACGTCGCATGGACCGGCACCGCCACCCTGTGGGTGTTCTGATGCCGAGTAAGGTGCAAGAGTTCGCCCAGTCGTTCACGCTGGATCTCGGCGTCGATAACACGGCGCACCGCTCGGCCGTGCAGCCCTTCGGCCCGGCCGGAGCACTTGTCTCGAGCACGAACACGCGGCTGTCAAAGACGCGCGGGGTGCCCCGCAAGAGTCCGCGTGCCGCCGTCATGACCGACCCGGGCTCGCCGCACACGGGCTCGACCGCCGCGGGCGGCGTCATCCCATGCGGGCACATGTCCTCGAGTCTGGTCGTGCGCAATCGCCGCTACGGCAGTCAGCGCATCGCGGGCACGAGCCTGATGCCGCTCGCCGCGCCGCTGACGGCACAGGCCCCGGGCGGGCTTCGCCAGTACTGGCCGGCGGACGTCACCCGCGCAGGCGTGGTGCCGAACCCGGGGCAGTACACCGCGCCGGCCATGGTCTCGCACAACGGCTTTCTCTGGTTTGCGTCCATCCGCTACGACTCTGGCTCGATCGGCGTGTTCGTGACAGCGCTTGGCCCAAACGGCGAGCTCGCCGCGATGCCCCTGTGCGTGGACTACGTGAGCGGCTCCATTGCGCAGCCGCCCTGGGTCGGGCTCACGGCGCACGGCGCGAATGGCGTCCGGCTCTGGTACAGGGACGGCGCGACCACGACGATCGCGCTCAGCACCCTGACGATCGTGAGCGGCCTCGTGGTCGCTTCGACGCCCGTCGCGGTCTACACGCCGATTGCGGCGGGCCTTGCCACGCACGACGTGACCGGGCACGACGACACGACCGCGTACCTCGTGACGCTCGGCGCAGCGCTCGCCACAGACCTCGCGCTGACCAAGGTCAACGTGGCCACGAACACGGTCGTGAACACCACCGTGGTCGCGGCGGCGGCAGCCACCACGTCGAAGGTCGCCGTGAAGTCGGCCGTCCTGAGCGTCGGGACGCGGATCGCGGTGGCGCACGTGGTCGCGGCTGGCACATGCACATGCCGCGTGTTTCAGGATACGGGCGTGCCCAGCACGGTGTACAGCCAGACCCTGGCCGGGACGCTCGGCGGCGAGCCGCTGGTGGGGTTCTACCGCCGGGGCGTGACTGAGCATCTGGTCATGGGCGTGTCCGACAGCACTGGCACGGTGACCACGGCTGACTTCGCGGCCACGGCGGGCACGTTCCTCGAGTTCCGCGACATTGCCGCGGGGGTACTCTCTAGCAGCCTGACACTGCCCTGGACGCGCGCGATTTCGCGGCTCATGACGTACAGCCCATCAAGCACCGAGCTGTATCCCCTGTTCTGCGTGCAGACCTGCTGGGACAGCGACAACGGCGACCGCCCGACCACCCACGCATGGCTGAGTGACCCGGACGTGCGCGTGCTGCGGCTCGAGCCGGGCGCGAGCGCGACCTGTGTTGGGCGTTTCGGCGTCGACACGGCCGCGATCTACCCGCCTGACCCGGGCGGCGGCACCCTGAACGTCCTCTACAACAGTCAGGTCGCGTGCATTGCGGGCGACAAGTTCGCGTTCGTGTACTTCGAGCGTCAGGTCGACCAGGACCTACCCACGGGCAGCTCCACCGTGCGCTACGTCGAGATGGACTTCGCCTCGCGGCAGCCCCGCTTTGCGCTCGGCGCAGACGGCGTGGCCATCATCGCGGGCGCCATCCCGATGGAATGGGACGGTATTACGTTTGCCGAGATCTGCGCGCCCGTGCGGCCCAAGGTCGCCGTGGCGATCACCGGCGGCGCGGGGCCCGTCATCGCTGCGGGCACCTACCTCGTGTCGGCGGTGCAGCAGTGGGTGGACGCAGCCGGCGTGCTCCACCGCTCGATGCCCGCGGAGGCGGTCAGTGTGACGGCTGCCGGCGCCGCTTGGATCGTGTACGTGAGCATCCCCGCGGCGCTTGTTCGCGACGGCCAGACGCACGACAAGCTCGAGACGCTGGTCTATATCAGCCAGGTGGGCGGGACGATCCTTTACCGTCAGTACGCTAACCCCACCTCCAGTACGGCCTACGTCGACACGTTCGGCAATATCGCGCTTTCGGTGGGCGACGCGGTGCACCCGCCGATCTACAGCACTGGCGACCCGGCCGAAGAACTCATGGCCCAGCAGCCGCCCGCCTTCGCAGACGTGGAGGTGGTGAGCGATCGTGCCTGGGCTATCGAGGCCGAACGGCCGGGCCGCCTGTGGCACTCGAAGCCCAAGGCCGCGGGCATCGCCTATGAATGGAGTAGCGACCTGACGGTGGACCTGCCTCCACGCGCGGGCCGCGCGCTCGCCGTCGTGGACCTGAGCGGCAGCGTGGCTGCGCTATGCACGGGCGGCGTGTGGGCGGTCACGGGCCCAGGGCCTGACAACGCCTTGCTGAGCGGCAGCTTCAACCCGCCCGAGCAGGTGAGCGACATCGCCTGCACGGACCGGGGCAGCGTCGTCCGCACGCCGGCCGGGGTGCTTTTCATCTCGAACGGGCGCTTTGCCATGATCGGGTCGGGCGGCGAGCGCGTGTTTGAGCAGGTCGACGCGGCCGCGCTCGGCGCGGTGTGCCCGGCGCTCCTGCGCGAGACGCACGAGGTGGTCTGGTTCAGCTCCTCGGGCGCGCACATGGTCTACAACTACCAAGTAGACCGCTGGACCTCATGGGCCAGCGACACGGTGCCCGCGCTCGCGTGCGCCGCGCGTGACCCGGTGAGCGGCTACGTGAACGTCGTGCGCGCGTCGGACGGCGCCGTGTGGCAGCTGGACCCGCGCCTTGCCTCGCTCACGGCGCAGCTCGCCTTCGAGACGGGCGACATGGTGTTCGGCGGGCCCGAGGACGATAACGTCGTGAACGAAGTAGTCCTGCGCGCCCAGTCTTACGGGTCGCACGGCGTCACGGTCACGCTCACGAACGACTACGGCCAGGGCGAAGGCTCGCCCTTTACGCGCGTGTACTCGGCGGCCGAGGTCGCTGCGTGCACGGTGGCGGGCCAGTACACGCTGTCTGTCAGCCCGGGGAGCATGTGCCTACGCGCGCTCAAGGTGGCGGTCGCAGAGACGGGCGCGGTGGGGGACGGCATGGGGCCGCTTGCGGTCACGGTCCAGGGCGCGCGCAACGGCGGCACCCTGCGGAGCGCAGTGCGCGCAGCGGGGAGGAAGTAATGGCCTTTGGAGACAAGTTCAAGAACTTCTACGGCAAGATCGACCCCTTCGGCGGCCGTATGTTCGGCTTCGACAAGAAGGACCGCGAGAAGTTCAAGCCCGAGCAGCAGTACGCCGGAGGTTCGAAGGAAGCGTCCGAGCGCATGCAGCAGCGCTACGAGCAGGGCGCCCAGGCGGGCGGCGAGACCATGCGCGCGGGCCTTGACCGCACGAACGCCGCGGCTGACAAGGCCAGCGAGGCGTACGGGCGCATCGAGGGCAACGCGAAGCTCGAGCAGACCAAGGCGCAAGACCGCGCCGGGGAGGAGCGCGGCGCAGCGCTTGGCAGCGCCGGGCAGATGACGGGCGTCGCCGACACGGAGATGGGGCAAGACCGCCAGCGCATGCTGCAAATGGCGGACAATGCCTCGAAGGACTACCAGCGCACCGCAGACAGACAGCTGGCCTTGTCCCAGGACTCCACGCAGCGCCAGGCGCTTGCGCAGGGCTCGCGCGGCGGCGCGGGCGGCCTGCGTGCTGCCATGGCCGGGTCCCTGAACGCCAACCAGCAGGCGGCCAGCCAGGCGCAGATCACGAACGCGCAAGAGCAGAACCAGCTCATGCAAACGAAGGCGGACATGTACGGGAAGGCGCACGACATCTCGAGCAACCGTGCGAGCGTGTACGGGAACGCCGCGGGTCTGTTCTCCCAGCGCGAGGACGCCGCGCGCAATCAGGGGCTCGCGCAGCAGGGCATCCAGGGCAACGCTGTGGGCGGACGGTTCGGTGCGCAGTCAACCGCGGGCGGGCAAGAGACCGGCGCGGGCGTCGCGACGCGCGGGCAGTACCTGGGCGCAGAGACGGGCAAGACGAACGCCGAGCTGAACGCGGCGCGCGAGTACGAGCAGCAGCGCCAGCAAGACGAGAAGGCCAACTACACGCAAGAATGGTTCCCCCTGAAGCGCTTCAACGCGCCTGCCTGAGGTAAGGCCATGGCGAACTACGGCGCATTCATCAAAGACAACCCCCAGATGATGGGGCAGGTCATGGGCATGTTCGGCGGCGGCGGCGGGCAGCAGCAGGGCACGCCCCCGCCCCAGGACGCGCAGCCGGGCATCGAGGGCGTGCGCCAGCAGCGGGACACGGGCGACAAGGGCTACGAGGGCATCAAGAACGTGGTCAGCACGATTGCGAGCTTCTGGACGGGCGGCGCTGCGGGGCTTGCGAAGAACGCGGCGAGCACCGCGGCGAGCGGCCGTAGCGGACCTGACGCTGCGCAGGGTGGAGGCGGCGCGAGTTCCGGCGGGAGCGGGGGCGGCTACGGCAGCCTGGACGCCGGTCCCAGCTACAGCCAGACGGCGCAGAACGCGAACGGCCAGGACTGGATGAAAAAGTGGTCGGGAGGGTTCTCAGGTGGCTGACTACTCCGAACTATTCCGCCAGAACCCTCAGCTGTTCGCGCAGGTGATGGCTTCGCTGTCTGGTGCGGTCGACTCGAGCACGGGCGCCGAGCAGCAGCAGCCGGTGGAGCCGCCTCCGCCCGTCGAGGCGCCGCCGCCGGTCCAGCAGGCGCCGCCCGTCGAGCCGATGCCCATGCAGGCGCCCGCCCCTGCGCCGCCGCCCGCGCAGGCCCAGCCCGTCCAGCCACCGCCCGCGCCCGAGCCACCCCCGGTGGAGCCACCGCCGCCCGTCGAAGAGGTCGCGCCCGCCCCCACGGGCCCGGTCGACATGCGCGTCGCGGCGGACGCCGAGCGGCCCACAGGCTCGCTTGGCCAGCAGCAGGGGCAGCTCCTGGACGAGGACGTGGCCGCCGCGAACGAGGCGGGCGACAGCTTCGCGCGCGAGGGCGACGCCAAGGCGCTTGCCGCAAGCGAGGCCGCCAAGATCTACGGCACGCAGGCGGGCGTGGCGGACAGGTACGCCCGGGCCGCCGAGACGAACTACGCCAACCATCAGGACCGCGCCGCGCGCATGCGTCAGATGGAGGACGAGGACTTCGCGCGCCTGCAGCAGGAGCCGCCGAAGCCTGGCCACCTGAAGAACATCTTCAATGTGATCACGGGAATCATCGGCGCAGCGGCGGGCGGCGAGCAGGGCGCGGCGATCGGCATGCTTCGCCAGCACGTAAACCGCCAGGCCGAGGAGGACGCGCAGGAGCGTGCCGCGGCTGAGAGGCGCATCGAGGTGTCGGGTAAGATCCAGGACCGCATCTTGCGCGACTCCTCGAACGAGTTCGATGCGGCGGCGAAGTTGGTGGCGGGTCAGTGGATCGTGGCGTCACGGCAGCTCGAGCAGGTGGCGAACGAGTCGAACGTGCCCGCCTTCCGCGAGCAGGCGCTCAGGCTATCCATCCAGGCCAAGGAGCAGGCGCGCGGCCTTCTGAAGCACAACGTGGAGACGCAGGTGCAGCAGGCTGCCGCCGCGCAGGCGGCCGAGGCCAAGGCGCGGGCGGGGGCCATGCGCACGCAATGGGACAAGCTCACGCAGCGCGACCTTGAGCTGCTAGCGTCGCAGGGCCTCTTGCCCATCGACGTCGCCAAGAAGCTTGCGGAGACGCAGAAGGCGCAGCGTGAGGCGCCGGGCGACGCGGCCAAGAGCCCACGCGCTGTCCCGGGTCGCGATGTGACGGACCCGGCGGCGTTCGCTTCCGCGCGTGACGTGGACATCGCGAAGTTCCGCGAGACCGACGCCAAGATGCGGGCCCTTGGTAAGACATTGGACAAGCTCGACCAGAGCCTTGCAAAACACGGCACGGAGGCGTTTGGGGAGGAGGCGGCCAACATGGACGCGCTCGCCGCGTCTGCGCTCGGCACCATCAAGGACGTGAAGACGCTCGGCACGCTGGACAGCGGCCTGCTCACCTTCGGCGAGAAGCTCCTGGGCGACCCCACGAGCTGGTACAAGTCCGGCAGCTCCGTCCGCACGCGCATCAAGGCATCGCGCGAAGCGCTGCAGGAGGAGGTGGAGGCCATGGCCGAGGGCATCGGGCTCAGCCGTAAGGCCGAGACCACGGTGGACGACCAGGCCGCAGCGTTCGGCGCCGTGCCGCTGGCGGGCTCCCCCTGATGGCGACCCTTGCCATCATCGCGCCGGACGGGCGGACGTTCGACGTCCCGGAGGAGAACGTCCCGGCGGCGCTCGCCGCTGGCTGGAAGATGCCCGGTGCGCCCGCCCCGACACCGGCCGAGCCCGCGCCGCTTGCGCCCGCCGAAGTCGCGCCGCCCGCCCCTGTCGAGGCAGCCCGCCGCCGGTGAACATGG
>Ga0209077_1000025_pt1 | contig 39670 bp, 33 predicted proteins | sample PPLLak1March2015_FD_187247 | JGI IMG/M metagenome (GOLD analysis project Ga0209077, IMG submission 187247) | Freshwater sediment microbial communities from Prairie Pothole Lake near Jamestown, North Dakota, USA - PPLs Lake P7 Core (1) Depth... | ecosystem: Environmental > Aquatic > Freshwater >... | reverse complement strand
GATGCGCAGACCAGACGACAGACGCTGCAGGGACTGGGTCAGCGACGACTGGCTGGAGTTGAGGTGCCGTTGCGTATTGAGCGACGGGACATTGGTATTGATGACTTGTGCCATGATGATCTCCTAGTTCTTTAAAAGGTCAAACCTGCTTCGAAGCTGGGTGAACCTGCCTGTTCAGGCAGACCCTGTTCAGGCCTCTTGTTTTGGTTAGCGGCAGCCTATAGCAGAACTTTAAGGTTTTTTACTGCTGAAATTAAAAGCGTCATGGCAGCCAAGAGTTCTTCCACACATCGAGGTGATCTTCCAGCATCCAGTGCGACAGCACATATTCGCGCAGGGCATCGCCGCTTCGCGCATTGCGCTCCGGTTCGGCAAGATGCTCGCGTATCGCGCCCACCCAATCCTCAACCCGGTTCTGCACCAGCGTAACCGGATAATCACCCTGATAGGCGCGAATGTCGGTGGCTATCACCGGGTAACCCAGAATGCCATATTCCAGCAACTTGAGGTGGCTCTTGCATTCGTTGAAAGGATGCTGCTCCAGCGGCGCCAGCGCCAGATCAAGATTGAGGCTGGCCAGCTTGGCGGGATAGAGGCCCAGTTCCACGCCTGCATGATATTCATGCAAATAGGGACGGATTTCATCGGTGCACATGCCAAAAAACACCCACTCCACTTCAACGGCTAGCGCCTTGATTACTTCGGCAATCACATCCAGATCGCCTGTGTGGCTACTCCCTCCTGACCAGCCCACGCGCGGCTTTTGCCCCACGCCCCGCTGCGGGGTCAAACCTTGCCAGCGCGCCCCTTCGAGATAATTGGGCACCACCCGGATATCGCCGTGAAGATCACGGTAGGCATCCGCCAGCCCCTGAGTAGAGACCACGAAACGGTCACAGCTGGCCAATGCCTCCCTGAGCCAGTACCCCACGTCTCCCGGCATAAAGGGCCGCAAAGCGCTCTTGGCCGGCATGTCGGTAATCAGGTCATCCAGTTCATAAACACGCAATGCACCGGCGTAACGCTGATAGCGCCGGATCGCCTCGACCTGGTGTTCATAAACCTGGCGCTGCAGCACGATCACATCCGGCGCCACGCGCGCCATCTCCACTGGAGACAGGGTCGCCATGCTGGTGATGGTCTGAGCCTGATAGTCTTGGCTCAGCGCCCTGGCCGGCGCTGCAATACGATAATCGCCACTGCCAGTTTCGTCGGCCGGGTTCACCAGCACACGCGGCAAGGGCTTCCATGGGTATGGATCGTAACTCAGGCACGCCAGAGTTTCCACGGCAAACCCGTGACGCAGGCTCAGATTGGGGTTGTAGGCGGGATCACGCACCATCCTCGGCAACCAACGTGTATAGAAAGCCTCCCGGTCCGCAGCGGCATTTCCAGCGACTGCCTGACCGGAATAAAGCAGACTGGTAAAGGGGGTCCACTCCAGCCTGGCCCCTTCCTGGGTCAGGCGCAAGCTCAAATCGGCGGCAGCCAGATCGCCGGCGAAAAGCGCATCGAATCCCCCGCAAGCGGCAAACACACCATGCCGGATCACCAGGCAAGCCTCCGGCAGCGCGGAGAAGTTCTGCGCCACCAGCGCCCGCCCGTAATAGCCGGGGTACTCCAGCGCCTCGCCACAAAACGGGCTACCGGCCGGCAGATTATCTAGGCCCAGAATGGCGCCCGCCTGATGTACCTTGCCGTCCGGCCTGAGCAGGCGCGGCCCGGCTGCGGCCACGCCAGGCTGATTGGCGCGCGCCAGCAATTCCTCGAGCCAGTCGGGCTGCATAATGGCGCAAGCCGAGTGCAAAAACACCAGAAACTCCCCCAGCGACTCTGCCGCAAGACGGTTGCGCGCATCTGGCCAGGCCAGTGTTTCTTCCGCCATCACGACCCGGATACGCGGCTCACCCAGCCCGCTCAAGGCAGTGGCATAAGCGCGCACATCCTGCTGCGCGGCCGCATCGACCAGCATTACCAGCTCGTAATTGGGCCATGCCGTCTGTTCGAGAACGCTTTCCACGCAACGCTGCAAATGAGCCAGGTCATTATCCGCCACCAGCAGTACAGAGGCTGAAACATCCTGCCCAATCCGGTATCGCACCCGGTAGCTCGCGGCAAAAACGCCATGCACCACATCAGCAGCGATACCTTGTCGTTCCAGATGGGCGGCCAACGCGGCACGTCCTTTTTCGATCAACCCGGACACGGGCAAATTGCAGTGTCCCCCATCCGTCAGCCGGTGATAGAGCACATCGGCAACATGCCCGAAGGCCGCAGTCCCCACCTGCTCAATAGCACGCAGCACCAGATCATATTCTTCCACACCGATAAAGCGGCTATCGAAACCGCCCAGTTGCCTGAACAACCCCTGTTCAAGCAGCAACAAACCGCCTATATAAGGATAACTACGCAACAGCGCCAGGTTGAAATCGGGTTTGAAGTGAGGGAGATCGTGAGCGCCTACATTATTGATTCGATCTTCATCGCAATACACCATGCGCCAGTCAGGGTGAGACAAGGCCGCCTCAGCCATGGCAAAAAAGGCGTGCTGAGCAAACTGGTCGCCACCATCGGCAACGCCAACCCAGTCCGCGTCAAACTCACTCAGCACCCGGTTGGCCGCGAGCAACAGATCATCGCCCGCCACATACCAGCGCAGCCGGTCATTATCCCGCCACTCGGCCGATGGCGCGAAAGGGGCAACCACGGTCACGCGCGCGGGCATATGATACTGGCGGGCAAGCGAACCGATGCTGGCGGCCAGCAACTGATCATTGGGTTGCGCCACCAGCAAGGCCAGGTGAATACGCGGAGAACGGGGCCAGGAGCGAGCGCGCTGCTCACACAAGGTCTTGTGCTGCGGCGTCGGCTGATGCTGCTCCCGCCACATGCGGTAACCAGTCGACTGCTGATCGCTCAGGGTGGGCACATATATTTCGCTATCGACCCCCGCCAGCGCCTTGGGCTCGGCGGGGCGCTGCTTGTAGGCCGTTGCCCACAGTGAAAACCTGTCCCGCTGCACCAGCACCTCGGCAAACCCCGCCGCGATCAGGGCCCAGTACAGGGATTTGGCGGTGAAGCCGGTACGGTGGCACATGAAATCGTTGCCGGCCTGGGTTTCGGCGCGCCAGCCATAAATTATGTCGTGTGCAGCGATAGGCCCACCAGGCGAGATGTAAGCAACATCATCCAGCTTGTCCGCCGCCACCAGTTCAGCAGCACGCTGGAGATCAGGCAGTGTAATCAGGGCAAAGCCATCCGGCTTCAACACCCGCAGGAACTCGCGCAAGGCAGTCGGCACATCATGGGGAAACAGGTGCTCGACATTGTGGCTGGACCACACGGCATCCACGGAACTGGAGGGCACAACACGCATATCGGTCAGGGAGGCGACGATATCAGGCTTGACATCCGCGTCGATATCGAGGCGAATTTCGTCCCATTCCTCACGCTTGAAATGGGGATGAAAAGTCAGATCATTAAGCGGACCGCATCCGACATGCAAAACGATTTTTTTGTTATCAACCATCCAGTTTCTCCGGTATGCTTACGAACCATGAATTGCCTGCAATACGTCCAGCCAGCCACCGCGCACCCGCTTCAGGCCGGTGCTCCAGTGCTTGCGAGATACTACAATAAAACCCCCTCGCACCGGAAATTTGTTCAGCTTGCACAGATAACGGCGGCCCGCAAAGATCCGATGCAATGACCACAATCGATCTACCGCCCCTGATCCTGCCGGATAGCCTGAACTACATCGCCGTTTTCCTCACCCTCGACTGCAATCTGAACTGCGCCTACTGCATCAACGACCCGGAACAGGGAGGAGAACGCCGCGACCTGTTTCACAACCCCGACAACGCCCTGCCCCCCCACGACTGGATACGCGGTTTGTCGCGCATCCCTTTTTCCACCGACCTGCCGATCACGCTGCAAGGCGGCGAACCTACGCTTTACTGGGGCAGCAAGGGCCTGGGCGAGATTCTGGCCGGCCTGCCGCACTATTTCGACCTGCTTACCAACTTTGCTCTCAAAGCGGAAAAATTCGCGCGCATCCTCAACGGCCAGCAAAAAAAACTGCAGCGCGATGCGCCCTACCCGTCGATTCGCGTCAGCTACCACCCGGAAGAAATGGCACGCACATGGAAAGACCGTGGCTTCGAGGAACTGGTTGATCGTTGCGCCGCACTGGCCGATTATGGCTTCCGCGTTTCGCCGGTCAAGGCGAAAAGCGATGTCGGCATCTATATGGTCGCGCACCCCGACAATACCGTCACGCCGAGCATGAGAGCCATCTACCAGGATCGCGTTCCGTTCGAAACCAAGGAATTCCTTGGCATGCACAATGGGCAACTGTTTGGCTCCTACCTTTACCCATTCTCCACTCACCTGACCGCAGCCAACATCTACCCCCGTACCCTCAACTGCGAGTGCCGCACCAGCGAATTGCTGCTCGACCCGCTCGGTTTTATCTGGGGCTGTCATTTCTATCTATATGAAGCGTGGAAAAATGGCGATGCAGAATGTGAGTTTCCACTACTGCAGCAAATGGATTACCGCTTCAACCTGAATGCCGGCAAACTATTCACCGGCCAGGCCTTGCGACCAATAGGGCATATCCTCGATGCGGATTTCACCATGGAAAGCCTGCGCGAATTCCGCCCCTGCTCCTATTACGGGCGCTGCATCGGCTGCGACACCAAGGTCAAAAACAACCGTTTCCAGAGTCTGGACGACCAGAACGTCGCCCACACCTCGGTAGAAATCCGCAATATTGAAATGCCGCCCGAGTTACGCGACCACCCGGAAATCCTGCCCCATCAAAGGAGATACCTGCGCCCATGATGCCGACCCAGCCCTGCTCGCCGCCTGACGATCGCAAACATCGCGTGCTAATCCTTAAAATGGGCTACAGCGAGACACTGGACCCGGACACCAGCGGCGTGGTCAGCCTGGGCGACATCCTGCGCGCCACCGTGGTGCTGCACGCTTTCCCGCCAGACAAATATGAAGTCACCTGGCTGGTAGACCAGAAAGGGGTAGACCTGCTCAAGGGCAACCCCTACATCCACCGCATTCTCACCGTAAATCCATTCACGCCCTTCCACCTCATGAGCGACTGGTTCGACATGGTGGTTAATTTCGAGAAAGACCCCGGCATCTGCGCCATGGTGGACAAGATTTCCGCCTGGCGGCGCTATGGCTTCCGCTTCGATCACGTCACCCACGAGGCCCATGCCTACGACAATTCGGACCAGGCTTTGTCAATGAGCAAGAGCACGAGCTTCAAGCGCCAGCAAACCAAGAGCTGGTCCACCATGCTGTACGAAATGATCGGCCACCAGTACGACAATAAACCCTACATTCTCGGCTATCAGCCCAAATCACAGGAAATTTATGATATCGGACTGAACCACCAGGTGGGCGGAAAATTCCCCATCAAACGCTGGCCCGACCCCAACTGGCAGCAACTGCACGACGCCCTTGCCGGCGAATATTCGTTTTCCTGGCAGCAGGGCATGGACAATATCGAAAGCTATATCGAGTGGATCAATAGTTGCCGCCTGCTTGTCACCAACGACTCGCTCGGCCTGCATATCGCGCTTGCGCTGGGAAAAAAAATCGTTGCCCTGTTTGGCCCGACCAAGGCCAGCGAGGTGGACGAGTGTGACTGCATGATCAAGCTCAAGCCTGACATTGACTGGGAGTGCATACCCTGCCTCGCGGCATCGTGCCACAAGCCGGAAGGATTGTGCATGGAACATATTTCTCAAGATAGCGTCATCGAAGCCGTTAAGAAACTCCTGAGCCCACATTAAGAAACCACTCATGTCCGACACCTACGGCATCGACAGCCACAAGCTCATGTACCACCCCGCCCGGACAGCACAGGTGCTCGAAGCAGGGGATGACTGGGAAAAGGCGAAGCAGGTTTACCCAATTTATATTGAAATCTCACCGGTAGGGGCATGCAACCATCGCTGCACTTTCTGCGCTGTGGATTACATCGGCTACCAGTCGGTGATGCTGGATGCGGAAATTCTGAAAGATCGCCTGGCAGAAATGGGGGCTTTGGGGGTGAAGAGCGTGATGTATGCTGGGGAGGGCGAACCCCTGCTACACAAGAAAATGGACGAAATCGTCATCGCCACCAAGGAGGCCGGCATTGATGTGGCGTTCACCACCAACGGCGTGGCGATGACGGAGCGCTTCCTGCAAACCCTGCCCCATATTTCCTGGATCAAGGTCTCGCTTAACGCAGGAACCGCAGCCAGCTACGCAAAGATACACCAGACCAAGGAAATAGATTTCGAGCGCGTGATCGCCAACCTGAAACGCGCCGTTGCGATGAAAAAGGCGCAAAATCTGAACTGCACCATCGGCGCCCAGTCTCTGCTATTACCCGAGAACATGAACGAGATGGAGACCCTGGCGCGAATCTGTCGTGACGAGATCGGGCTCGATTATCTGGTGATCAAGCCCTACTCGCAGCATCTGAGCAGCGACACCAGAATTTACAGCGACCTGGACTACAGCGAACTGATCCACCTCGGAGAAAGGCTGACCACATACAGCACAGATTCCTTCCAGGTGATTTTTCGCGGCCACACCATGAAAAAAACCTTGGGGAAGGAATCCACACGTTATCCGCGCTGTTACGCTACGCCCTTCGTCTGGGCCTATTTGATGGCCAACGGAGCCCTTTACGGTTGCAGCGCTTACCTTCTGGACCAGCGTTTCGAATATGGCAACATCAACCAGAGCACCTTCCGTGATATCTGGCAGAGCGAAAAGCGCCGCGATAACTTCCATTTCATCCGCAACGAGCTGGACATCGGAGCATGCCGCCTGAACTGCCGGATGGACGAAATCAACCGCTACCTGCACCGGATCGACCAGAATCTGGTGCCCCACGTCAATTTCATTTAGGCGCGACCACATGACCGACCTGAAAGACACTTCCAAGCGCATCCGCCGCACCATAGTGGAACTTGCGCATTCCTCCAGGGGTCCCCACGTGGGTTCAGCGCTGTCCTGCGCCGACATCCTGACGGTGCTGTATTTCGACGTGCTGCGACTGGAGAACTGGGCACAGCGAGACGTATTTATTCTCAGCAAGGCCCATGCCGCCATGTCGCTGTACGCCACGCTAGCGGAGCGCGGCATCCTGGACCGGGGACTGCTACCGGGCTATTGCCGCAACGAGGGCGACCTGCCCGCCCACCTGGACCGTTTCTCGGCTCCCGGAGTAGAGCTTTCTGCCGGTTCGCTGGGGCACGGCTTCAACATGGGCCTGGGCATGGCCTACGCCTTCAAGAAACAAAACAATGGCCGCAAGGTGTTCGTGGTGATCGGCGACGGCGAAACCCAGGAGGGCTCGATCTGGGAAGGCGCCCTGTTCGCCCCCACTCTGGGGCTAGACAACTTCACCGTCATCGTCGATTACAACAACCTGCAAGGCTACGGTCGGCCCAACGAACTCTGCAGCTTTACGCCCTTGAAGGAAAAGTGGCAGTCCTTCGGCTGGCATGTCATCGAGTCGGACGGGCACGACCATGATGCGCTCCGGCTGGCCTTGCATGCCGATTCCCAAGGCAAACCCAAGGTAGTCATCGCCAATACCACCAAGGGCAAGGGCGTGTCCTTCATGGAAGACCAACTGATCTGGCATTACTACATCGTGACCGACGAGCACAAAGCCAAGGCCTTCGAGGAAATCCAGTGAGAAATTCTTTTATCGACACCATCATTGACGAATGCTCGCGGCGCGACGATGTTTTTATCATTTCCGGCGATGCCGGGCTGGGCGTGTTCGACCAGTTCAAGGTCGAGCACCCGGACCGCTTCCTCAACCTGGGTATCGCCGAGCAGAACATGATCAGCCATGCGGCAGGCATGGCCCTGGCCGGCTACAAGGTTTATGTCTACAACATCATTCCATTCCTGCTGTACCGCTGTTACGAGCAGGTCAGGAACGACATCTGCTACCAGAAATTGCCGGTAACCCTGGTCGGCATCGGCTGCGGCCTCACCTACGCAATGCAGGGCATGACTCACTACTCTGTGGAGGATCTGGGCCTTGCCCGGACGCTGCCCAATCTGCGGGTGTTTTCCCCCATGGACCCGGTGCAGGCGAAGCTGGCAGCGCAATATTCCCTGCGCAGCGAGGACCCGGTTTTCGTGCGCCTGGCAAAGCGCGGCGAACCGAATATCCATGCCCACGATGCCTTCGATGTGAACCAGCCGCAACTCGTGGCGGAAGGGCAAGGGGTCGCCATCGTATTCCACGGCACGGTGGTGTCCGAAACGCTGAAGGCCAGGGAAATGCTGCAGTCACAGGGCATTTCTCCGCGCGTGATTTCGCTGCCCATGGTGCAGCCGCTCCCGTTCCACGAATTGCAGGCAATGCTGGACGGCATTTCACAGGTGTTCGTGGTGGAAGAGCATTATGTCGACAGCGGCCTGGGCGCCTCGCTGGCACTGGAACATGCGCGCGCCAACCCGCCCTGGCGCCTGCATTGCCTCGGCATCGTCCCCGGTTTCGTGCACGAAATCAGGAACCAGGACGGCATGCGCGAATTTTATGGCATCTCCGCTACGGCCATCGCACGGCGCGTGGCCGAAGTGATGTAACGCTTCAATCCGGAACCCTCTATCCATGTCCAAGCTTTACAGCAATCTCAAATTCCTTCGCTATACCGATCACGTCGAGGCGCTACGCGAGCAGCGCGTGGTGGCGCCGGTGCATATCCGCATCAAGCCGATGAACCATTGCAACCACGACTGCTGGTACTGCGCCTATCGCGTCAGCAACCTGCAACTGGGTGAAGATATCAATCTCAAGGACAGCATCCCGGAAGCGAAGATGTTCGAAATCGTGGACGACGTAATCGCCATGGGCGTGAAGGCGGTGACCTTCTCCGGCGGCGGCGAACCGCTGCTGTACAAGCCCCTGCCGGAGGTGGTGGAGCGGCTGGCCAAGGGCGGCGTTCGGGTCGCTTCGCTGACCAACGGCTCGAACCTCAAGGGCCGCGTTGCCGATGCCTTCGCCGAACACGGCACCTGGATCCGCATTTCCATGGACGGCTGGGACGATGCCAGCTATGCCAAGGCACGCCACATCAAGGAAGGCGAGTTCACCCGGCTGCTAGAGAACATCCGCGCCTTCACCGCGCGCGGCTCGAAATGCGTGCTGGGCGTGAGCTATATCGTGGGTGAGGAAAACTGCGAGCATCTCTACGAGGTGTGCGCACTGCTCAAGGACGCGGGCGTGAACCACGTCAAGTTTTCCGGCGTGGTGATCGCCAACAGCGGGGCGGAGAACAACGCCTACCACGCGAAGATCATGGAACGCACGACGGCCCAGATCGCCAAAGCCAGGACGCTGGCGGACGAGCGTTTCGACGTGATCGATCATTACCACGAACTGGATGAGCGTTTCGAAAAGCACTACACCTTCTGCCCCTACCTCATGTTCCTGACGGTGATCGGCGCCGACAGCATGGTCTATACCTGCCAGGACAAGGCCTATACCCAGAGCGGCACCCTGGGCTCGATCCGCGACCGCTCGTTCAGGGATTTCTGGTTCTCGGAGGAGAACCGCGAGCGCTTGTTCAGCCTGGACCCTTCCAAGGCTTGCAGCCACCACTGCGTAAGCCACGGCAAGAACCTCGCCATTCTGGACCTGCTGTCGCTGGACCCGGACCACGGCAGTTTCGTCTGACCCGGCTTTTCAGGAAAACCCCATGGGAAAACTGCGCAACATCGTCACCCCGCTGCACAAGAAAACGGCCCGCGATTACGTAGCCCGCATGGTCGGCGACAAGATCCACTGCATGGAAGTCGCCAAACAATACGGCTTCGACTACTGGGACGGCGACCGGAAATACGGCTACGGCGGCTACCGCTATGACGGGCGCTGGGAGGTCGTGGCACGCGGCCTGATCGAGGCATATGGCCTGCAGGACGGCGCGAAAATTCTCGATGTCGGCTGCGGCAAGGCCTTCCTCCTGTATGAACTGAAAAGACTGCTCCCCAACGCCGAGATCGCTGGTTTCGACAGCTCGGAATATGCACTGGAAAACGCCAAGGAAGAAGTACGCGACCGGATTTTCCTGCACCGCGCGGAGGATACCTTCCCCTATGCGGACGAGCACTTCGACCTCGTCATTTCGCTTGGAACCCTGCACAACCTCCCCATCTTCGGACTCAAATCGGCGCTGCGCGAGATGGAGCGGGTGGCGAAGCAGGGCTATCTGATGGTAGAGGGCTACCGCAGCGATGCAGAGCTGTTCAACCTTCAATGCTGGGCGCTGACCTGCGAAAGTTTTTTCCGTCCCGATGAATGGGTCTGGCTGTTCCAGGAATTCGGCTACAGCGGCGATTACGAATTCATTTACTTCAAGTGAATCCGGTCGTGGCAGCGCAAGGGACATATCTTATCGTCGGCAGCGACGGGTTGATCGGAGGCTCCCTGAAACGAAAACTTCTCGCCGAAGGACAAATGGTCCTGAGCACGACGCGGCAGTTGGAATCGGTCAGGGAGGACGTACAGCACTTGGACTTGGCAGGCGACATAAGTAAATGGAAAGCCCCCCCAGGGATAAGTTCGGCCTTTATATGCGCTGCAGTCACCACCCTTAAACAGTGCGAAGCGGACCCCGCCGGCAGTCGTCTGGTCAACGTCGACAACCTGGCATGCCTGGCAGGAAAATTGGCGCAAAACGGAGTGTTTGTTATTTTCCTTTCCACCAGCGCGGTATTCGATGGCTCCGCAGCTTTCGCAGCCAGCGATGCCCCCCTTCTCCCCACGTCGGCATATGGGAAACAGAAAGCTGATGCTGAGCGTCTCCTCTTGGCCCTGGGAGAAAATATCGCAATCGTTCGCCCCACCAAAGTGGTATCACCAAAAATGCCGATCCTCGGACAGTGGCGCGAGGCGCTGGAACGGAATGAACCGATCCGGCCCTTCAGCGATCTGCTGATGTCGCCCATTTCGCTGAATTTCGCCACAGAAGCGCTGATAAGGATCACCTACTCGCGCCAGGGCGGGATTTACCAGCTTTCCGGCGCGGCAGATGTTTCCTATGCCGAATTCGCCGCAGCCTGGATGAAACGCCTTGGCTTCCCTGCCCATTTGCTACAGGCCAGTCCCGCAGGGGCTGGAGTCAGCAAGCCAAGGCACTCTACCCTGGATATGAGTAACGTGACCCAGCAGTTTGGCCTCAAGCCGCCCACCCTAGAACAGACGATCGATTCCTTATACCAATAGCCATGAATAATTTCCTGGAATTCTACGAACAGCACCGGATTTCGCCCGTCTCCCAAGATATAAGCAATCTTGATAAACACTTCAATCGCCGCATGGCACTATATCGCCAACTAGGCATCCCTCCCCTTGCCTTCCGAGGCGCACGAGTTCTTGAAGTCGGCCCAGGCAGTGGCCACAACTCGATCGTGACAGCAAGCTTTTCTCCCGCTGAATATGTGCTAATCGAACCGAATCCCACCGGCTTCTCTCAACTTAAACAGCTATTCGGTGAATTCAACTTTCAAAATATCTCCTCCCATAATTGCCTGTTGGAAAATTTTAAAGATGCTGCGGAATTCGACATCGTTCTCTGCGAAGGATTGATTCCGGGTCTGGACAACAAAGAAGCATTCCTCGAACACCTTGTAGAGCACGTCAACCCAGGCGGAATCCTGGTTATAACTTGTTACGATGCAATTTCCATGTTTTTCGAAACATGCCGGCGCATCATTGCAACAGAGTTAATCGAAGGGGTCTCCAATTTCGATGAAAAAGTCCGTTTACTCTCGGACACCTTTCGCGCACACCTTCTCACGTTAAAGGGGATGTCACGAACGGTGGAAGACTGGGTAATCGACAACCTTCTCGCGCCACCTGTTTTCAATGCCAAGGATTATTTTTCTCTGGGACAAGCGCTTGAATTTTTCGGACAGGACTTCTATTTCTACCAGACATCTCCTTCTTTCCTTCCCAATTACGCCTGGTATAAAGAACTTCCCTCGGACACTAGGGATTACAACCAAACTTACCTTACAGAATTCTCCTCCCTACGGCATAACCTCTTGCATTATAAAAGCATCTCCACACCACGGAATCCGGTGTTAAACATTGAACTGGAAAGCTCCTGCAAGGAATTGGCATTAGTTCTTGCACAAAGGAACGAAATGGCACATCAGGATTATCATGCTTCAATCATGGCTCAATTAAAAAAGATTGAATTAAATGTAAAAGAACATTCAACATTGATTGAAGCTGTCATGGAGGCATCACAAATTATTGAAAAGAGAATATGCGACCCGTTCAGTATTGCCAACCAATTTACCAGTTTCAGGAGTGCGTTTGGCAGGGGCCAGCAATACCTAAGTCTTATCAAGAAAGACTAATTATGCGCATAAATTACATTTTAACCATTGCAATGAATAATCATTGCCCATGCATAGAACAAGATTAAATTTAAAGAATTAATTAAGGGAAACCCATGGCGGCAACAACAACCATAGCCATTAAACACGGCAAAAACATAGGGAACATTTCCAGTTTTAATGAACTGGATACCATTGGGAAGAGCTTAGCTGAATGGCCTAGTGATCAAGCCCTACTTAAAGCCATGCATGGCTCCCTGACTGAAAATTGGCATACTGGCACTGAGGGCTTCTTTCGCTGGATCAACGAAAAAACAAGCATCCTTTCCTGCAAACTAATTCATTTAGGCAATACACATTATCAGATAGTTATCGAATTTGATCCTCAACACCCATCGAGTACAGAGGAGAAATTTCAATTCACTTTAGATCTTGCTCAACATCGGATCAACGATGAAATGCTCGAAAGTGCTGCACTGGCGGTGTGCAAATGTTATGGCGATAAAGGCAATTACATAGAAGGGAAGGCAATTTTAGAGCATGCAATAAAATTTATTGGCAAGAAAAGCATACCCTTGGAATCGGCGCTTTATGTAATAAATTTAAAAATTAGCGGCAAGTCGATTTACCCCCATTGGGAAAACTCATTGGGAAAGATGTAGTTCACCACATGGGGTCACATAACGAGAAAGGGTCAGACTATCCGAAAGAGGCCATATACCAGCTGAAATCTTTGCTGCTAAAAATACCAAAAGATGAAATTGAATTTCGCCGAGTGGTCGAACATGCTACCGAATCAGGGCGGAACGAGGTTCGAATTTTATATCAGCACCATTATGATTTTTACCGACTTGGCCTAGATAATGATTTTTCCAATTTTCTCGATATGGCTTGCCAATCTACCCCGGATATATACTACCAATGCTTTGGAAATCGCGGTGCACCAATGGGGCAAAAGCTGCCAGCCATTATGCTGGTAACTCTATACAAATCCGGGACGGATTATTTGTCTTCTAAAATATGCGAAGCGTTAGAAATTCCGCTGGTACGTATCCTTACAGGAGACTGGCCAACCGAGGTGATTCCAAGTTGGCTGACACATTTCCTCGCTTATGGAGGCCTGTGTGTGCAACATCTGCAACCAACCGACATCAATATTCATCGATTAATTGTCGGGGGCATGCACAAACTTCAAGTGCATGTGCGCGACCCAAGGCAGGCATTTCTGTCAGCGTTCCACTTCGAAGAGAAAATTGTAAACGAAAATGGCAAAGCGGCTAAGACCATCTTGAGCTCTCTGCCAACAGGTTATTTTGAAATGAGCCACGAAGAGCGCCTCGATCTGAGGGTTAATAGCGATTTTGGAAAATACTTTTCCAAGTTCGTCGTAGATTGGTCTGAAGCCCGATATCGCTATGTGGATCGCCTAGAAATTCAATTCTCGACATTCGAAACGATGCTGAGCAACGAGAGAAGTTTCATGAATCGCTTTACAAATTTTTTCAATCTAGGCGCCAATTTGCCGGAAAAACTTTCTTCCATTGAGGGATCTCGCCTGCATTTCAGGAAAGGCCGCTCCGATGAGTGGAAAGAAATATTAACTCCACAGCAATCCGCTTTTCTTATGACGGGTATTTCAAATGAATTGGCTTTCGAGTTAGGCTGGGAAATCCCGCACCAATAAGTATGTCCTTCATGCATTGCCGCCCTGCAGAAGTGCCTACAATTTAAAATTTATAAGCTTGTAGTGCAACGCGATCGATCTTGCCACTTGAATTTTTTGGCAACACATCCAGCAGGATCATACGTCTCGGCACCATATAAGAAGGAACCAGGGCAACCACCTTGCTCAGCAGTTCTTCGGATGTCGCATGCGTCCCCGAAGCCACAAAGGCAATAATCTGCCCTAAACCTTCACTAAGGGACTGGTAGATGACCGCGCATTCCCTTATTCCAGGCAACGTGTTCAACGCAGCCTCAATCTCCTCCAGTTCAATACGGTAACCCATGTGTTTGATCTGGAAGTCCGCGCGCCCCCTGAAATGCAGCCAACCTTGCGCGTCTCTACGCACGATGTCGCCGGTACGGTAGCCCGCGTCCGCATAAAGCGCATGGCGCGGGTTTTGCACAAACGATCTGGCGGTGCGTTCCGGGTCGTTGTAATAGCCGAGACCCACTTGCGGGCCGCGCAGGAAAAGCTCGCCGGAATCGGGATCCGTCTCGTCCCGGGGCAGGATTTCATAATCAAAATTCTGCGCGAGCAGACCCAGCGGAGCGAGGCTGTGTATGTCTTCAAAATCACTCGTACTGATAGTATGAGCCGAGCAAATACAGGTGCATTCGGTGGGGCCGTAGACGTTTTCCAACTCTGCGCGCGCACCAAATAAATTGTGGAGTTGGCGCAGCCTGGTTTTAGGGAACCCTTCACCGCCAAAGATGATTTTGCGGATAGCCGGGAAGTTCACTTCTGTCAGTGCTCGCGTCGTCAGCAGGTAAACCAGCAGGGATGGCACAGAAAACCAGATCGTGCAGCCCGCGCCATCAATTAGCCGAACGAGAAGACGCATATCCCGCACCTGATCAGAGGCAATAGGAACCAGAGCAGCCCCGGAGAAAATAGCCGAGTAAAAATCAAAAACGGAGTTATCAAAATAGATTGGATTGACGTTCGTCAGCACATCCTCCGGCGTGATGGCAAAACGGTCTCTGGCCCAGGCGATAAACCCTAACAGGTTTGCATGGGACATGACAGCCCCCTTGGGCATTCCCGTAGATCCGGAAGTAAACATGATGTATGCCGGTGATCCGCCGCCAATTTTGCAGTAATCCGGAAGCGACTCACTCCCTGCTGGCAATTGCATGTCACGGAGATGCAAGGCGTTCCGGAAACCCGCTGCTTCCAGATTGGCGCCGAAAGGCATCTCCTGAAAAGCATTGATAATCACGCTCGGCTGGCAGGTGTCGATAATTTTACGCAGCCGTTCCCATGGGCTGTCCGGGTCAAGGTTGGTGTAGATAATGCCGAGCCGCAGACAGGCAAGCATGGCCGCAAAAGCAGCAGGAGACTTGTCGTGAAACATGGCCGCCACTTGGCCTTGACGAAGCCCCTTGGCCCACAAAACGCCTGTGATGTGATCCACGAGCTGATTCAACTCGCCGTAAGTGATTCGCTCGCCAGTCGCAGGGTATATCAGCGCGGTGCGGTTTTTATGTTGGAGGGCGATTTCCTTAAAAGCCATGCCAAGATTTGAGATAAAAGGAATGATGCCGCCTGCTTGCTAAATAACTAGTCCGCCATCTACCTCAAGCACCGTGCCGGTTAGGTAGTCGTTCTCGATGACATGGCGGGCGGCCAGATAGATGCTCTCCAAATCACCCAGGCGACGCAAGGGGATTTGCTGCTGTAGGCGTGTAACGGCAGCTTCGCTGAGCGCGGCTCTTGTGGAAGGTATGTCAATAAACCCGGGGGCGATAGATGCGAAGCGCAGCCCCATACCGCCCAATTCTTTCGCCCAGGTACGTGTCAGTGCATCCACCCCAGCCTTGGCGGCGGAGTAGGCGGATTGCCCGGGATTGCCATTGGCAGAAATGGAGCTGATAGATATAACGACCCCTTTTCTGCGCTTTGCCAGCATATGGTCAACAACACGACTCGTAACAAAAAAGACGGAATCAAGATCGGTAGAGATCACCCGCCGCCATGATTCGCGCGAATGCACCCGTTCGCCTCGTGACAACATATTCACCAACGGCTCGCTGTGAATAATACCGGCGTTATTGATGAGTACGTCTGGCTCAAAGCCGGTATCGAATATGGCTTGGAGTGTCGCGTCCACTGCGGCAGGGTCGGCCACATCACAGGCCCAGGCTTTAATTCGCCCACCAGATGTTTCATGGAGTTCGGCGCAGCGGACTGCATCCACCTCCAAAACGCAGACCTCGGCAGACTCAGCCTCCAGTCTCTCCACCAGAAAGCGACCGATACCAGAACCACCTCCTGTTACCAGCACACGGGAACCGGCGATCTTCATTACTCAACACCGTGTGCATGCAATGCGGTTCGTAAATCACCAACGGATTTGATATCTGCGATTTCATCCCCGGTAAACTGAATCTGATATGTTTCTTCAACCCGGACGATGAGCATCATGTGCGCCAGGGAATCCCAAGTTGGAATGTCGCTCAGTGCAATGGAATCCACTACGGATGATTCGGGAAGTATGAATACTTCGGAAATGATTTTTTCTAGGGACATTAAGAACTACTTCTGTAGTGATGGAAAAATTAAAGTCAAAATTGTTTTTCAGGAGCGGCGCTAAGGGAGACAGAAATTCTAAAAATACCATTAATCCCAAATTTTCCATTAGCCATTGTGCTCTCAAAAATCAAGGTATTGCAGGTTAGGTTTTAGCTCGGCCTACGCTCTAATGGAAAATTCGGGTTAATCGTAATTCAACACCTACCACATTCCCACCTAGTATCCCCCTTGAAGGGGGAGGAACTGAATCAATTATCTGGCTTGAATCTTTGCGTGCCGAGCTATTCAGTGAGGCCGTTCAAGATAATCGACCATACCGCAGCAAGCAAGAAAAATTCTTTCAATCTGAATCATCTCCTCCATCGTTAACATGGCTAGGGGGCCTTTACCAAAGCGGTTCCTATCCAGTGCCCGAGCCTGTTCCGGCATGGCGTAACAAGATTTGAGCAAATGTCCGCGTGGTGCAATCTCAATACGTAAACTGGCCAGTTCTTTAAACAATTTGCTGGTCAGCGGGATGCACAACACAGGGCTCATGCCGGAGACAAGCAACGCATCGTCGAGCATAATTAACACTGGGCGCACTTTTCCGGCTTCCGCGCCGCTGTTTGGATTGAGTCTGGCTAGCCAAATTTCTCCGCGCCGCATTATTTCCACCACTGCTCAAGCTCGGGATCGCCGGATTCTCGCTCTTCCGCAATATCGAGCGCCTCGATATCCAAGGGTAAAAATTCATCCGCAATGGCAATGCTTTCGGCGCGCGCTTCGGGATTTGTGGCTAAAAACCGGGCTGCTTCAACCATACCCGCCAGCAGCTTTTCACGCTCCATTTCGCGAAGGAATTTTTCCAGTGCTGTTCGAGCCACTTCGGAACGGCTGATGTCTTCCAGTCTGGCAAACTCACTCAAGCGAGCATCCAGCTTTTCCGGTAATCGCAAAGTTAGCGTTCCCATATCAGCCACCTCATGTCATTTTGAAGTACAAATTGTAATACAATTACATGCACAATTTAAATATGTTTTATATGCCATAATTAGCAGCAGTATGTTGAACTCAGGTAGTTCATTAGCAAGATCTGCGTCATTCCGACCTTCGCCGGAATGACGGCCTAATGAATTATCAGTGTTGAAATTATGCCCCTCAATACATGTCATCCATAATGCGCATGAAGTCAATGATCAAGACATTCCAATCACTCGCCATTTCTCTTCATACACCATGAAACCTATCGTCCTCTTTGGCACCGGCAAAATCGCGGAAGTGCTCCTGTATTTTTTCACCCACCACAGCGACCGCCAGGTTGTAGCCTGTTCCGTGGACAGAGATTATCTGCCCGGCCAGGAATGGCAGGGTCTACCCGTTGTTCCTTTCGACGAAATCACGCGCAGCCATCCGCCGGAAACGCACGACATGTTCGTGGCGCTTGGTTATCAGGACATGAATGCCTTGCGCACAGCGAAGTGTGCCGAGGCTCGCCAGCTTGGCTACACTCTGGCATCCTATCTTCACCCGGAATCGGGTCTGCCCGGCGACTGTGTTTACGGTGACAACTGCTTCATCATGAACCAGGTGCATATCCATCCATGTGTAAAACTGGGCAACAATGTGTTCGTCTGGAGCGGCGCCATGATCGGGCACCATTCGTTGATCGGGGATAACTGCTGGCTGACTTCCTGCGCCAATATCTCCGGTGTCGTTGAAGTGGGCGATAACTGTTTTTTTGCAGTCAACAGCACTGTTGGTAATAGTGTGCGTATTGGCGCCAACTGCTTCGTTGGCGCAAATGCTCTAATAACGAAAAGCGCAGATGAAGGCCAGGTTTTCATCGCAGAGAGTTCCAAACCATTGCGTTTAAATAGCCAGCAGTTCCTTAGAATGTCTCGTTTCTCGGATGTTTGAGCGACCTTAACATGACTATCAAAACCCCTACTTGCCTTGTTTGTGGCAGCTCGAACTGGGAAGACCTGACCGATCCAGCTGATTCACGTTCAGTGACCACGGCAGGCCGCATAATTTCAGAACCGTTAGGCAAATCTCAATGTATGACTTGCGGTGCAGCGCAACGAGTCCGATCATCAATGCTTGCATTCACGGACTATTACGAAACTGACTACGCCAATTATTATGAGCGGCCAGGGGCTGAAGCATTCCACAAACAACGGTATACATCAATCTGGAAATGGATTTGCGATACGGTCTCCATAAACGAACCCATAAGAATTCTTGATGTTGGTTGCGGCCAAGGCTGGCTTATGGATTTGATGCAGGAAACCTTTCCCGAAGCGGTGATCGAAGGAATCGAGCCATCCCAATATAACGTCAAGAGGGCGCGTGAAAGGGGGCATCATGTGCATGAAGGCAGGCTTGAGCATATTGCTCCAGCCTTGGCACCATTCGATCTGGTTGTTTCAACAAATGTGCTTCAGCACGTTTCGAATCCACTCGATTTTCTGAGCGCTCTGTCAAAGCTGGTTTCTGAAGTGGGTGTAACGGTAGTAACCTGCCCAGACGGTTCTCGCCCTAACATTGAGCTATTGTGGGCAGATCAGAATTTATCCTTGATACCTGCAAACCTCCAGAGGTTGGCTGGCAAGGCACTGCCAAAATCACAAAATTGCACCATCTGCCAGTCAGAAGGAAGCTCCGCCCCACTGCCTCCTGCGTTGCTCATGATTTCCGATAGTTCATTCGACAAGGAACAAAACGATTTCCACTGCGACATCGACTCACTCTTGCAAGAGCGGCAAAAATTCCTCGGCTCAATTAGAGCCATCGACGAATTCCTGACAGAGCAGGTCAAAGAAAGCAGCAACGTGGTCAACCTTGGCGCAAGTTACTGGTCTTCGATCCTTGCCGCCTACTGCCCAAACTATTGGAGCCTTGTGCAATCTTGTTGCGTAGATGACCCCAAAGATCAAACAACTTTTCTCGATAAGCCTGTAGTAAAAACAGCAGATGTGCCAGACACTGCTTGCGTTGTTCTGGGGATAACGCCTGACGCTCAACAAGGAGCTGTCAACTCTATTTCCAAAAGATTTTCACGGGTAATTAGCTGGGGCATCTGCTATGGAAAGGAAATTTAGGTAAATGAGAGAAAAATCCATGGAAGTTTACCGTTGCCCCATTACAGGCGAGCCGTTACGTCTGGTGAACTTTGTTAAAAAGGTAAACGAGGTTACGAATGGCACACTGCTAACCGCGAATAGCTGTTATTCCATCGAGAATGGAATGCCTGTTTTTGCGGCTCCAGAGCAATTAGCTGGGACAGCGCATTTTGCTCGGAACTACTATGCTTCCATCGCGGACAGTTACGATGAAAACGTTCACGTTACCTTCGACCTGTACAACGAAAGCGAATTGGATGTTCGACTTTCAATGATCAACCTGCTCAATTTAAATAAGCACAGCAAGGTGTTGGAAATATCTGCCGGGACTGGTAAAGATTCGGAGCTCATCGTAAAAAATTTAGATGAAACAGGCGAGCTTTGGCTGCTGGATATATCGTCCGACATGTTGGTGCAGGCAAAAGAAAAAATTGCAAAGCATCCTGCCATGACCGAGACAGCGATCGGGGATGCCTGCCATCTACCCTATGCCGATAATTACTTCGATGCATTATATTGTTTCGCCGGAGTCGGCCATTTCGTTGACCAAAGAGCTGCACTAAAGGAAATGGCAAGAGTCGTTCGCCCCGGCGGCAGGGTTGTTTTCTGCGAGAAAAATGTCCCACCCTGGCTCAGAAATACCGAGTATGGGAAAATTCTCATCAACAACAACCCGATGTTTGCAGATCCAAATCCGCTTGAATTTATTCCAGTCGAGGCGCGAAATGTCGGTATCCGTTGGATTCTTGGCAATGTTCATTACGTCGTTGACTTTACGGTCGGAGAGGGCGAGCCAGTGGGGAATTTCGACATAGAGCTGCCCGGCTATCGGGGGGGATCATTTAATACGCGATATTTTGGAAAACTCGAAGGCATAACCAAAGAAACAAAGGAGTTGTACGAAAAAGCGGCGAAAAAAAATGGGGTGAGCTTACATAAATGGTTGGATTCAATCATTAAAGAAAGAGCTTTGAAGGATTTAGAGGGTGAAGACTAGTCTGCGCTGGATAAAGAAAGGGCATATTTTTACCCCATCACCGGATAGCTGGATGCACTCGTATGCACAAGTACCGACGCCTCTAGTCTTTGATGACTTTATCCGCGTTTATTTTGGCTGTCGCCCAAAAACCCAAGACAAACTCCCTGTTTCTCAAATCGGTTTCATCGACGTAAACAGAGGCAACCCGGCTAAAATTTTGCGTCATGGCGACAAACCTGTCTTACCGTTGGGCGGAGCCGGCTGCTTCGATGAATTTGGGCTTCATCCGATTTCCATAATCAGAGTTGAAAACGAAATTTGGCTATATTACGTCGGGTGGACACGGATGCAATCCGTACCATTCAATCGCGCCATCGGATTGGCAATCAGCAAAGATGACGGACTTACATTCGAGCGCTTTTCAAAAGGCCCGATATTGGGTGCGTCGCACAATGAGCCTTATCTTCAGCAAGGGCCGCATGTGAAGATTATCGACGGGTTATGGCACATGTGGTATTTGACGGGGACGGACTGGATACCCGATGCAGATGGCCGAATGGAGGCGATATACCGGATAGTCCATGCCACTTCAACAGATGGAATCTATTGGAAAAGAGATGGTAAGCCCGTCATTGAAACCAGAGAGGACAATGAATGCCATGCAGGCCAGGCAGTCATTTTTAGAGACGGTTCGTGGCACATGTGGTTTTCCTATCGACGCGGCCTGCAATTCAGAAACGCCGAGGGCGGTTATCGAATTGGCTATGCAAAATCAAACGATCTGGAAAATTGGCAACGGGACGATTCAAAAGCCGGAATCGCACTTTCCAATAGTGGCTGGGACTCTGAGATGATCTGCTATCCCAACATCATCGAGCTGGATCAGAAGATATTGATGTTCTATTGTGGCAATTATTTTGGTAGGGATGGCTTTGGCTATGCTGAACTCGCAGTTGATATGAATGCGAAGCAGACATAACCGACATGTGCGTACGTGTTTTTTATAAGCCACTCCTTATTTTCCATCTCCAAGTTTGATAAACAGCGCACCATCCACAACAAATGACTGAGAAACGATGTTTGACCGCCCTGCAAGAAATTTATCGCCAACTCGACGCGGCCCATCGCCATGAGGCCAGCAGTAGTCATCGAGAATCAACCAGCCGCCAGGTACAAGCCTGGGCGCCCAAATTTCCACATCCCTAGCGACAGCACGATAATCATGGTTCCCATCGATATGGAGCAAGGCGATCTGTCCACTTAATGACATCGTTCCGAAGGCGCTTGAATGGACGCTTCCAGACTCATAATACGGAGATGCCTGTGCCGCCGTCATGCGCATAAAATTGAAACGACCACTTGCAATGGGAAGTAAATTCATGACACATGCTTGCGCCACGGTTTCCCAATAGTCACCGCTTGATAAACACTGCACATGAAGCGGCGCATCGTATTGGATTGCCTCTTGTGACAGCCATGGGTCGATCGCCAGAACATTGCCTGTATCAAGGCCACGTGCAATAAGCGTCAACCAAGCTGCTGATTTTCCAAAGAATGTACCGATCTCGACCACATCCCCTCGCGGCGCGCTGGCCATGGCACCAATCAACGCTGCCAGTTTGGCTTCGCCAGATTGCCCCATGATGGGGTCAACGTAATGCAGCCATGCGGCCACATCCAGAGGCTCAAGGTAACCTGCTTCGCTGCTGATTGTTTTTGCCAGACTCAAGGCAGTCTCGGCACGTAATTCGAGGTTTTTATAACGTGCAACTTCCTGATGAAAGGGCAAATCCAGCAATCTTGCCTTAATACCCCCATCCCTGATCATGGTTTCAATTACACCGTGAGCCACGTTGTTTGGGCAGAATATTCCATCGACGCTGTGGGTGAATAAGGCGTTACGCAAACTATCGGCAAAGTTCGGCTCATTAATTCCTGGAAGCCATAACCAAAAGTCACAATATGAAGCATTAGGGTCATGCTTCAGGGAAGATGCGCCAACGACTGTAGCACCAAAACTACGCGCCTGATCGATAAACGGTAGCGCATCACTCATGCTGCTGGGAAACACAAGTAGCGTACTCATTATTTGGCCGGCTTAACGATATATGCGGTCGGTTGCTGGGCAAACGGAAAGGTACGTAAGGTTAAATCGGGAAGCATCTCACGTACAGCCTGTGTTTCACCCGGTGCCGTTTCGTGATTAAAGTTGTCCAGAAGGAGGACGCCTCCTGGTGTTAGCCGTGGCCAGAAATGCTCGATACAATGCCTGACAACTTTGTACAGACCGCAATCGAGAAAGACCATTTTAAATTGCAAATGCGGATAATCCGCAAAGAATTGACCGAGGTCTTTCGACAAATCCAGTTCATGCAATAGCACATGGTGGTTGAGCCTCTGGGCATCAATTACAGCCTGAACACGTTCACGGCTCTCCGCGTAAGCCCCCTCGCTGATCAGATGCGCCTCGTCCTCTTCTGGTTGCGCCCCTTTGAACCAATCAAATCCGTGTGTCTGGGTTTGCGACTCCGGTTCAAAAAGTTGGGTTAATTTTGCCAGCCAAAGCAATGAAGACCCTTTCCAGACTCCGGCCTCGGCAATATGCCCAGCAATGCCGTTAGTCAGCTTGTATGCTTCATACAGGGCCAAATATCTCCCCATACAGACATGGCCCGCGAATAATGGAAAATGATGAATCAGATCCTCGGGTGGATAGCCCATTGAAATTATTTCCCGTATACCCTGCCAATAAAGCTCTCGGCGATCATCGAACTTGCTTGCTTCCATGCCGATAGTGCGAAAGGATCTTGCTGGTGCCGCCTCGGTCATCATAAGTCTCGAATGTAATAATTAAAGCGATGCAGATTTATAGCTTGCCACTGGGTTCAAACCAAATCCCTCTCGGCCAACAGTCGCCGAACAACGCTCGGTTCGTTAAACATCAGCACATCCATAATCGATAGCCAGGGCACATGTTCACCTTTTCCCTGAGAGTAGCCAACCTGGCGTGAGCGCAAAAAACAGAGAGACAAATCGTACTTCGAAAAGCTGGCGCGGTCATACAAATCTACTCCGCCAATCGGGTTTATATAAATGCTGGCATGCTCTTGCCGGCAGATGTCCAGAATCCGCTCCTGCCCTTTCAAATGCGTATTCTGATAGATGTGCGAGCTGGCTACAATTTCCACTTCCAGCGACAGGTAAGAAACGATTTCACGGATACTATTGAGTAAAAATTCGTCAAGCCGGGTCGACGGATGGTTGATTATACTTTCCAGCAAAGCAGAAGCCTGCACATAACATGGCGCTCTTCTATAGGCCTGCCGGATAGTGCGCAGCAATTTTTCCCGCCAGTCTTGCGCATCATCCAATTCGATTTCGCAAATCAGCCTGTTCTGGCTGGCGCCGCGCAGCGGCACAGTGAACGTATGGGCAACGCCATTGAGCAATAACCTGTTTCTGTTAATCCAGCCGCGATTGATGTAATTGACATCGTCCAGCACCACAAATTTATCCGCTGCCGCCAACAACTGAAAATAGCCGATGTAGGGCAGAAAATACGGCTGCATGATGGCCAGCTTCATTTTCAACTGGTGAACTTATTTGCTGCGAGGCGATTGTTTCGGATAAGCCACAGTCAAAGCCTTACCCAATTCAAGAAGCGGCTGATCGATTTTTAACTTATTCTCTATGCCCGCCAGAATGTTGTACATATCTGCAGCGGCTTCGCAGGCCAGATTGATTAGTGCGGCGTTCTTTTCCCAGTCCTCTGGATAATCATGGGCGAATTTGTTGCGAGCATTACGAATGTTCTGCCATGCCTCTGCACTTTGGATATACCTTAGTTTTTCCAGCCGGTTGAGTTTGTCCAGCATTGGGCGTTCTTCATATTGCTCTTGCAAATATTGCAGAAGAGCCGGAAACAAACGACCGCCCATCGCGTCCTGCAATTTTGTAAAACGCAGGATGAATTGGTCCAGCGCTTGCACCTGTGCATCGGTCAGAGATTCTAGCCTCTCCCCAGTCATCGGCAAAATGGAACCGAGCGATGTTAATGCACAAGACAGGTGATAAACGTTGCGCTCGCATTCGCGCCAGGAGTCTTGCAGGCGAAGTAATGAGACATCGCTACTCATAGCAAAATACCAGTTTGTTTGGCAACGGAAAAAATGGGCGGGCGGGTTTTACGTGAGGGATAATCCAGCAGCACATCTATTTTTTGCTCGCCCAGTTTCATTTGTATCCTGGTCAGGAAGGAAATTTCAGCTCGTGCTATTGCATCGACGTCGACTTGATCTGTTTCAATCAAAAGATCGATGTCACCCCCTCGCTTGCTGTCATCCACTCTTGATCCAAACAGCCACACATCGGCCCCTGCACCAAAGGTTTCAGCAACAGTTGCGCGAATTATGGCGCGCTGCTGGTCTGTTAGTCGCATCACTATCCTTGTGTTAGACCAAAGCCCGCACGGGACACAAAAAATTGCATCCTATGCATTAACGTACGTGGGCAAATTGTGCTGCATGATGGCAAGATTTCATACCCGTTTCCAATGTCAGTTGATTGGCATGATCAGATCAAGCACAGAATCAACCTGGCCATTGGATAAATCCGGATAAATCGGCAAGCAAATCACCTGCTCCGCCACTTTTCTCGCTACTGACAAATTCGCATGCGCCGCCGAAGGCATTCCCCGGTACATCGGGAAATCGCTGATCAAAGGGTAGAAGTAGCGCCGCGCATAAATGCCGGCATCCTGCATTTTCTGATAAAGCGCATCGCGGCTAAGCGGGTAGTCCGGCTGCAGCAGAATCGGAAAGTAGGCATAATTTGCAGCCTTCTCGCCTGCTGCCGACAGGCAGCGGATTCCCTTGACTCCGGCCAGAGCATCCCTGTAACGGGTGTCAATGGCTTTGCGCTTTTGCAGGGCCTCATCGACACCCTTGAGCTGCAGCAAGCCGAAGGCGGCATTGATTTCGCTCATCTTGCCGTTGATACCGGGAGCGACCACAGTAACCTCATCCACAAAACCAAAGTTTTTCAGGTGGTCAATGCGCTGCTTGGTTTTGACATCGTGGCAGATGATGGCGCCACCTTCGAAGGTGTTGAATACCTTGGTGGCGTGAAAGCTCAGCACCGACAGGTCGCCGTGGTTAAGCACGCTGCCGTCATGGCATTGCACTCCAAAGGCGTGTGCCGCATCGTAGATGACTTTTAGTCCATAGTTGTCGGCAATCTTCTGGATACGCTCCACATCGCAGGGATGTCCATAGCAGTGCACCGGCATGATGGCAGTGGTTTGCGGCGTGATGGCAGCCTCGATTTTATCAGGGTCGAGGTTAAGCGTAATCGGATCAATGTCCACAAATACTGGTTTGATTCCGTTCCATAGCAACGAATGGGCTGTGGCCACGAAAGAATATGGCGTGGTGATGACTTCGCCCGTGATGCGCATGGTTTGCAGGGCGGTAACCAGTGCGAGAGTGCCGTTAGTAAACAGGGCCAGATGCTTCACACCCAGGTAATCGCACAAAGCCTGTTCAAATTGTTCGTGGAAAGGGCCGCTATTGGTTAGCCATTTGCTTTCCCATATTTGCTCCAGATAAGGGATGAACTCCTCCAATGGGGGCAATAATGGCTGCGTGACATAGATTGGCGGGAGTTCCGGCGATTCCATCACTTACATGACTCCTGTACTTCGCTGGCCAGGCCGAGAAAGCCCCATGATTCCAAATTGGTAATAAAGCTTCTTACGTGCATCTACCTGGCGTGAAGCCATAATCAATAGCTGATAGTCCAATAGCGGTTTAAACCTCTCCTTCATGGCAAGATATCTGACTGGAGCCAGAATTTCCAGGCGACCCAATACTTCCCTCATATAAATTGCATGCGCCAAATGACCATGCCACATCCTTTCCTCGACAATCAACTTTTCAAGACCTTCCTTTGCCCCAGCTAAGGCAATCGAAAGCGATCCCTGCACACCATGCATCCTATACTTCATTAGTGGTTCATAGATCGTTTCGCACCCATCAAGCAAACCGCCATAAAAAGCAAGAGCAATGTCTGTCGTACCCAAATGGCATGGTGGATTATTATGGCAATATGCGAACAATTCATACACTTCACGATCGTAGCCCATACCGGCACCAAAAACGCTATCGTTCACACCATTCCGCAACAGGTTTTCCAAAGAGTTATCCGGAGTCTTCCTGGGGTCATGGTAATAAGTGCCAAGAAATCGCGATTCCGCATCAATCCGCTCGGCATTGACAGCCACAACAGATACCCGCTTTGTAAGCCACACGTCAACCATTCTCTCGATCATCTGAGGATACATGACATCATCGCCACAAAACTGCGCGACAAATCGACCGGAGGATTTACGATAAGCATCCACGAAGTTTGCCCTACCCCCTACTCCAAGATTCTTCTTGTTTCTGACAAAAATTACTTCATGTGGCCCAGCATATTCAGCAATGCATGATTCGATTAATTCTGCCGTCCGATCAGCCGACCCATCATCCGCGATGATGATTTCCAGAGGAGAATAGCTTTGAGCAAGCACCGATTCCACGCATTCCCGAATGTATTTCTCGTGGTTGTAGCTGCATATCGTCACCGATACCAGGGGATTTTCTAAAGCCTTCGCTCGCGGTTTACGGGCAGCAATGGTAGGTGAAATGATGGGCGTACTGACAAACATGGATACGGTATCAAGCATCATCAGGACAGTCGTATCTCTCGGATAAACGGCCAAGACATGCAGCAGCATTTCGACTGACTCATTGAAATCACCGCGTTCTAAAGCCAATTCCGCCTTCCTGCAGAACTCGATACTTGTCTTATCAAGCGAGACTGCACCCTGAACATTACTTGCCATTTCCAGCGCAAGACTAAATTTACCGAATTTGACGACTAGCCGTGCCAACATGAAATTTTCTGAAGCATCATCCGGCATACGCTTGAATGTTTTCCAGATATCCACTGCTTCCAGAAACGAAGGAGAAATCCCTTTCCCTTGCAAGCTGGCAACCAGCATTCCTTCTTCAGGGGAGCCAGCGCATGAGTCAACCAGGGCTGCCAGATTTTCGAAATGACGAACATCCACACTGGCATCGCACCATCTCTCCCACATTTCCCGGAAACGGTGTTCGACCCAGCGCACGTAGATATCTGGATTTCCCAGTGGCGAGGCAAATACTCTTGAGCGCAGGTTTTTTCGCAAGCTCGCCAATTCCTGAATATTTGCAGCTTTTGTGCGTGCAATTTCGATATATTCATCAAAGGATTCTGCAATCCAGTCCTGTAAGCCAACTGCGCTCACTATCGCCGAAGTAATGCGTTTCCCCAGTGTATTGCCTTTGATGCACACCACCGGCACACCCATCCACAGGGTATCAAGGGTGGTCACCCCGCCCCCCATCGGGAAAGGATCTAGGGCAATATCCACTTCATCGTAAGCCCTGAGATGATCATGCCAATTCGTGCGCTCAAGAAAAGTGATCCGCTCTGTGGAAACCCCTTCGGCACGAAATAATTTGAAGGCAAGTTCTCGTTTTGCCTCATCCTGCCAGCCATCATCCTTGAGTATCAGCCTCGAGTTTTGCACACCCGCCAACAGTTTCGCCCAAAGCTCAAGCGACTGGTTCGAGACTTTAACTGCCCGGTTGAAACAGCCAAAAGTGATGTGGTCTGTTTTCAACGCTGGCAATTGCACCACCGAGGGAGCCTCACCCGGGCACCAATAGGCAAGTTGGCATGGCAGGTCAACAACTTCTTCCGCATACAAGTGGCGCTCATCGGCGGGAATGCTCACCGGATCGCTGAACAAGTAATCCATTTCCGGCATGCCCGTGCCGTTGGCATGACCCCAGGCGGTTACCTGGATAGGCGCGGGTTTATAGGCATAGATGGGCAAGCGGTTAGCACCGGCGTGGCCGAACAGGTCCACCAGAATGTCAATCTCATCATCGCGAATCAAAATAGCAGCTTCTTCATCCGACAATTTTTCAATACTTCGCCACCCGTCCACGTTCTGTTTGATGCGAAGGGTAAGATCGTCCTCAAATTCAAAATTGGAGTAGCAATAGACTTCAAATCGCGATTTATCGTAATAAAGCAACATGGGGGCAAAAGCATAAACGCTGGCGTTGCGGTAAAAGCGCCCCGGCAAATAGCCGATTCTGATTTTTCGCTGAGTATCCGCAGAATTAAGGAGAGTTAATGTACCAGGATGCTTCGCCTTGACATATTTATCATGCCAGCGTCGCCGCTCCATCTGCTGCATCTCCGGGTCGGCCGAAGGATCAAGATCGGTTGCATAAGCAAGAACGCGCTGTAATTCAGAGGCATCTGGTATAGCTTCGATGGCGCACCTGAGGGATTCAATGGCAAGTGAAACATCGGGTGCGTTTTCAAGAACTCCAATCATGTAATGGAAAGTATTCGCATAACCTGGTTGGAGTTGCATTGCATACTGGTAATACTTAAAGGTCTCCTCGATGTTATTGGTTCTCTCAAATAAAACCCCAAAATTTAAATAATGTTCAATCCGGCCCGGCTCGAGTTCGATTGCTTTACGAAAACAGATTTTCGCCTCTTCAAATTCATCCAGCATCAAATGCGCCGTTCCCACATTATTTATTGCTTCAGCCGAGTCTCGCAGTTTCCGTGCCACCTGAAATGATTGCAGGGCTCTTACAGCTAAAGGCCTTTGCTTTTCCCTGGCTTTGGCGAACATCGCCCCCTGATCATGCAGCGTTATCCCGAGTCCTTTGTACGCCTCGTAACTATCGGGCGACAGTTCAGTTGCTTTGGTATAACAAACAATGGCTTTTTCAAGTTTTTTCATGTCCCGGAAGACATCTCCCAGAGCGAGTAGAAACTCGGTGTTTACACCTTCATCATTAGTTAGCTTGTCCAGGTAGGTCTCCGCCTCGCCGCTCTTGCCATATCGGCGAAGTATTTCCACCCATTCCAACGGTACGTTCTGGTCGCCAGGTGACAGTTGCACTGCTTTCTGATGGAATGTTTCACCCTCTACCAGCCGTCCCTGAGATACCAGATTTTCCGCCAGATTTTTTAACACCGATGGATTGTCAGGTGCCAACTCCAGCGCTAGCCGGTAACACTTTTCCGCCTCTTCAAGCTCGTTCTGTTTCCCAAGAACAGCGCCAAGATTATTCCAGGCTTTTACATATGTCGGCCTCAGCGCCACAGCTTGTCTGTAATAAGCTGTGGCTTCTAGCAACTGTCCAAGGGAAAAAACGACATTACCGAGATTGTTGTAAGCCTCGGCATAATCCGGCTTCAATGCTATCGCCTTGCGGAAACACCCTGCGCTTTCCTCCAGCTTTCCCTGCTCCTGGCAAACACTCCCCAGATTGTTATGAAATTCCGCAACAACAGGATTAGATGTAATTGCCTGACGAATCAACTCCTCCGCTGTCGAAAAATTTTTCTTGTCTGAATAGACCAGTCCCAGCAAATGCAAAGCATCCGGCTGATTCGGTGCTACCTTGAGAACCTGCCGATACAGTTCTTCGGCCTCGTCCAGGCGCCCTGCCTGCTGGTGTTGCAGCGCCTGCTGCAAGGCTTCGCCCAAAGTAAGATTACGTTGTGTTTTAACCATACTCAATTATTCAACTCGATTATTCGCCGTTGCTGCATTCGACATTTGTCCCAAAACACTATGTCCGTTCATTAATTTACCCCAGCTTCCCGAGCAAATTTACCTGTTCTTTGACACCATGTTTTCCAGATGCATCGATAATTTTCTTCCACCAGAGCGGCATACTTCCTGGGGTCGCCCAGCGGACTTTCCCGCAACCTGCTTCGCATGGTCTGACGTATTGTACTGAGTGCGTGAAGGTTCTGTGCCTTGCTTATGGCCAGACGGATGTAGCCCTCCTTGTCGGCCGCCACCCAATCTTCCATGCCCATCCCGGTTTCGATGGAGGCTGCAATGCGACCGGTCAATGTCTGCCCTTTGAGCACGACCACCGGGCAGCCCATCCACAGAGCTTCGTAGGTGCTGATGCCACCACCGTAGGGGAAAGGATCCAGTGCAATATCCACTTCAGAAAAACGCCGCATGTGTTCGTACCAAGTTGTCTGCCCGACCAGAAGCACTCTCGCCGGATCGATCCCATGCACGGCAAAGTGCTCATGCACCCAGGCTTGGCGCCCCATGTCATTCAGTTCCCTGGCTTTCAGCATCAACCGTGAATCAGGAACAGCTTTCAGAATTTCCGCCCACACGTCAAAGTTTTCCGCTGACATCTTCGACAGGCGGTTGAAGCAGCCAAGGGTTAGAACGCCATTCTTTTCCGCAGGCAAACTGGAAACGGGGGGGGCGTCACTGGGACTCCCATAAGGTATCTGGCACGGCAGATCGATAATTTCTTCCGCATAGTATTGCCGGGCTTCTTCCGGAATGCTCACCCGGTCGCTCACCAGATAATCCATGGCTTCCAGACCTGTACCATTGGCGTGCCCCCACCCCGTCACCTGAACCGGCGCAGGCTTGCGCGCAAATACCAACAATCGATTTCCTGCTGAATGTCCCGACAAATCAACCAAAATATCAATTGAATCTTGCCGTACCATATCCGCCATCTTTTCATCACTAACGCCGAAAACCTCTCTCCAATGATCGACGGACTGATGAAATTTCCGGGTCATCTGATCTTTGCGTGGCGAGTTGGAATAGCAGAAAACCTCGAAGGCGCCACGATCGTAGAAACACAATAGTGGTTCAAAGGTATAAACCGCCGAATGCATGCGGAAATCCGCGGAAACATAGCCTATTCGCAGTTTCCGCTTGGGATTTCTGGCATTCGCGTGAGGACGCCAGGTGTTTCTCAGCGGTGCGGCATGAGCTTCGGCCCATTTCCGGCGTTCTGCCTGTTGCATCTCGACCGTCGCAGCAGGGTCAAAATCCAGCATAAAAATCAGGTTGCTATGGGCCACAGCATAGGCAGGGTTGAGTTCAATGGCACGCTGAAAAGCTGCCCTGGCTTCATCCTGCTTCCCTTCCTCCATGAGGATGTTGCCCAGATTATTTTGTGTAACACTTTCGTCTGGATTGATCTGCAATGCTTGCTGATAGCATTTCCGGGCGTCACCCATCTGGCCACGTTCTCGGTAAATGTTGCCAAGATTGGAGTGCACCATCCCGAAATCTGGGGCGTGGGCCAGAGCTTGCTGATAACAACTCATAGCATCGTCCAGGCGCCCCATGTCAGCATGGAGAATACCCATATTATTGAGTGCATGAACCGAGTTCGGATCATGACACAAGGCCGCCCGATAGCTTGCCATGGCCTCTTCCATGTGCCCTTTACCAGCCAGCAGCACTCCCAGATTGTTGTGCGCTTCCGGATAATCTGGCTTGAGCGCTATCGCCTTGCGAAACGCCACCTCGGCTTCGTCCAGCCGACCCAGAATCTGCTGCAGCTCACCCAGCCCGTTCCAGGTTTCCGCCTTGTTCGGGTTGATTTCCAGCGACTTACGGTAAACCGTTTCAGCCTCGTCAAGCCTGCCCATGTCCCGCAACAAAGCAGCGTAATTATTGTGGGCTTCAACGAAATCGGGCTGCAACTCCAGTGCCTTCTGGAAAGCCTTTTCCGCCGCTTCCCTCAAATCTAGGCCCTTCCGTGCCTGCCCCAAGCCGCAGTATGCCTTGGCGTAGCCCGGCTTCAATTTTATGGCCTGTTCGAAGCGTTTGGCGGCCGCATCATATTTGCCCATGCGAAAATTCACATTGCCCGCATTAAAACACGCTTCGGCGTAATTAGGCCTGAGCTTCAGCGCTTGCCCAAAGGCTTTGCCTGCCGCCTCAAAATGCTCTTGTTCCTGCAACACCGTGCCCAGATTGTTGTGGGCCTCGGGGAATTTCGGGTTAAGGCGGATAGCCTGGCGGAATGAGGCCTCGGCTTCTTCCTGGCGGCCTAGTGCCTGCAACGCCATTCCCAGGTGATTATGGAATTCCGGCACTCGCGCATCGGCTTGAATCGCCTTCTGGAGAAGTTCCACGGCCACATCGTGGCGCCCAACCTGGGAAGCCAGTACGCCTAGATAGTTATTGGCGTGAGGATGATGCGGCAAATCGGCCAGCACCTGGCGATAGAGCGCTTCCGCCTCGGCGAGACGGCCGGCCTGGTGATGAGCCAATCCCTTTTGCAGCAAGGAATTTAATCCGGACAAGATTTCATGTTTCATGCAGGCATTTCATTCCGCTTTATCAAGCAAGGAGTCCATTACCCCACGCAGGGTCTTGTCGACCTCCGCTATCACGCCGGCCCAGTCACCCGGCCCGCTCTGGCGAAACAGGCGCATGCCCGGATACCAGGGCGAATCGACACGGGCGCGCAGCCAGCGCCAATCTGGCGCGTAACGGATGAGCGTCCACGTGGGACGGTTCAGCGCACCCGCCAGGTGCGTCACGGCGGTATCCACTGAAATGACCAGATCGAGCTGTCCGATCAGGGCTGCGGTATCGGTAAAATCCGCCAGTTGCGCTGAAACATCGATCAGGCCAAGGCGCTCCACGCTGGCAGCCTCCTGCGCGCTGGGGGCTCGATTTTGCAGGCTGATCCAGGTCACGCCGGGCATCCTGGCCAGGCGGTCGAATTGTTCCAGGTCGATGGAGCGTTCGCTGTCGGACCCGTGGCGCGTGTTGCCCTGCCAACACAGGCCTATCTTGATCGTATCGGCATAAGCGTCCAGCCGCTCGCGCCAACCGGCATATTTTTCAGCGGAAACATTCAGATAAGGCACATTGACGGGGATCTTTTCCAGCGTAGTCTGAAAAAGGTGAGGCAAGCTTAGCAAGGCACAATGGGCATCGAAAGGCGGCAACTCATCGTCAAACCCATATACCGCCGCCACGCCTTCCATGCCGCCAATCAACTTATGCAGGGCGGGGGCGCACTGCACCACGACGCGCATTCCCTGCCGCGCGACGAATGGCAGGTAGCGCGCAAACTGGATGGCGTCGCCGTAGCCCTGTTCGAAATGAACCAGCAAGGTGGCCCCGGACGCGATCAGTCCACCCCATGGCGCGCCTGGATGGAGCGGAGGCTTGAGCCGCAGGCGCCATTCGTATTCGGCAAAGCCCTCGCGCATCCTGCCCATCAGCAGCCATGCCATGCCGAGGGACGCATGCGCCTCAGCGAAATCCGGACTCAAGGCAATGGCTTGCCGGAAGGCAGCGACAGCGTCGTCCAGCCGATCCAGCTCGCGGTAGACCACCCCTAGATTGAAGTGCGCCATCGCCATTTCAGGCTTGCAACGAATAGCGCTGGAGAATGCGGCAGCCGCCTGCGGCAAGCGTTTTCTCGCCAGATGCAGCGTACCCAGGTTATTGTGGGCCTCGGCATAGTCAGGTGCGAGTCTCAAGGCTTCGCCAAGGCAGCGCTCCGCCTCATCCAGGCGGCCCACCTGGCGGTAAGCATCGCCAAGGGCAGCCAGGCTTTCTGCCGAATCGCCGCCATGTTGAATACTCTGTTCCAGCCATGGAATTGCTTGTGCGGCGCTCCCTGCTTTCATTTCCACCAGGCCGCAAGCGTATAGCGCAAGCGCCGAGCCGGGCTCCCGTTGCAAGGCCTGCTGCAGGGAGAGTCGCGCCTCGTCCACATGCCCGGCTTCCAGACCCTGCATCGCCACGCAGACCTGATTTTCGATTGAAGGGCAGGAGGCAGGCTTTAGCTGAATCGCAGCAGCATGCGCCTTCAACGCCTCGGCCAGCCGCGCGATCACAGGCTGCCAATCACCCGCCACGGACTGACGGAACAGGCGCATGGCCGGATACCAGGGGCTGTCGTCGCGCGCCAGCAGCCAGCGCCAGCAGCCGTCGAAACGCGAGAGCAACCACACCGGTTTTCCCAGCGCGCCAGCCAGGTGGGCGACTGCGGTATCGACACTCACCACCAGATCGAGGCGGGAAATCAGGACTGCAGTGTCGGTAAAATCATGAACCTCATCCATCAGGTCGATTAATTTTCCGGGGTAGTCGCGCGCCTCCAGGCCCGCCTCGCCTTTTTGCAAGCTGATGAAATCGATTCCGGGCAAATCCAGAAACGGCGCAAAAGCGGAAAGAGACAAACTTCGGCGGCGGTCAATCAAGTTGGCGTCAAAGTCGCCCGGGCGCGGCGCGCCAGCCCACACCAGCCCCACGCGCATCCTGCCGCTGGCAGGCAGGCGAGCGGCCCATTGTTCTTCCAGCCCGGACTCTGCCTGCAGATAGGGAATGTCAGCAGGGATTTTTCGCTCATCGTCCACCCCCAGCCACAGGGGCAGGCTCAGGAGTGCGCAGTGAACGTCGAAATGCGGCAGGGGTTCGCCCTCCGCAACGACGATTTCCACGCCCGCCACGGACTGCAACAGGCGTTTCAGCAGCGGTTGGCAGCGCAGCACGACCCGCCCGCCCCGTGCCGCCACCAGTGGCGCAAAGCGGATAAATTGCAGGGTGTCTCCCATGCCCTGCTCGGCGTAGAGCAGAATGGTTTTGCCACGCAACCCCTCACCCTGCCAGGCCGGGGTGGAAAAATCAGGGTACAGGTGGCGCGTATCAGGCCGCCTGAGGCGCCATTCGTACTCGCGCCAGCCGTTGCTGAAATCGCCCTGCAGCAGATAAATCAGCGCCAGATTCCAGTGCGCCTCGGCATAGTCCGGCACTATTTTGAGCGCTTCGGCATAGGCTTGGCGCGCCTCGGCAACCCGGCTCACGGCTTTCAGTACGTTGCCCAGGTTATTCCAGGCGGAAGCATAGGCCGGGCGAAGCACAAGCGCGCCGCGCAAGTATCTTTCAGCCTCGGCAAGCTGGCCCCTATCCAGCAAAACCGCCCCCAGGTTACTGAGCGCCTCGGGATAGTCCGGCCGGGATTTCAGCGCCTGCCTCAGATGGCGCTCGGATTCCGCGAGGCGTCCCTGATGGCGAAAAATCACGCCGAGATTGCCGTGCGCCTCAGCCATGTCCGGGTACCGGGAAAGTACGGTGACCAGCAGGTTTTCCGCATCAAGCAGCCGGTTTTGGGCCAGCAGCGCGGGCACCTCCACCAGCACAGCTTGATAACAGGCCTCAGCATCGGCCAGGGGCACGCCACCCTGGGGGGGCAAATCCTGAGAAATAAAATCCATGTAAATATGATAACCGGAATCCTGATGGTTCTGCTTTGGAACAGGGCTGTTTTCCACGTCAACAAAATATTAAAGTTTTATGCCATTCGACCACTAACCCACATAACCCTATCGATAATGTGGTGGAAAATCATCATGGGCACAAGTCATCAATACCAATGTCCCGTCGCTCAATACGCAACGGCACCTCAACTCCAGCCAGTCGTCGCTGACCCAGTCCCTGCAGCGTCTGTCGTCTGGTCTGCGCATCAACTCCGCCAAGGACGATGCTGCCGGTCTGGCGATTGCCGACCGCTTCACCACCCAGATTCGCGGCATGGACCAGGCGCGTCGCAATGCCAATGACGGCGTGTCTCTGGCGCAGACGGCGGAAGGCGCCATGGAGCAGATGGGCACGCTGATGCAGCGTATCCGCGAACTGGCAGTGCAGGCAGCCAACGCGACCAACACCGCGTCCGACCGTGCTGCGCTGAACCAGGAAGCCTCGCAGCTGAATCAGGAACTCAACCGTTTCTCCACCACCACGGAGTTCAACGGCCAGAAGCTGTTTGACGGCACCTTCGGCTCTGCCGTGTACCAGGTCGGCGCCAACGCCAACCAGTCCATTACCGCCACCACCACGAACTTCCAGACCAGCCAGTATGGTGCGTTCGAAATCGGCAAGCAGGGCACCCGCAGTTCGGCCGCGACGAGTACTGACGTTACCGGCACGGGCGCGACTGGGAGTGTGGTTATAACTGCGGGCTCCCTGGATGTGAAAGGTGCACCCGCAAGCGGCACAACTTCATCTCTGGCAACCAGTGCCTCTGCACGGGATGTGGCCTCCGCGATTAATGCGCTCAGCACTACTGGCGTGAAGGCAGCAGCGATTACCGAAACCACGCTGACCTTTGGCGCTTCCGGTAGTTACTCGTTGAGCGTTTACGGTTCCAATAGTTCTGCGGCAAACGTCTCCTTCTCGCTTGGGGCACAAAATGGCGCGGACAGGCTTTCCCAGGCTGTCACCGCCTTCAACAATGCAGCGTGTACGACGGGCGTTACCGCCAAACTGGATGGCACCACCGGCATCGTGCTGACCCAATCGGATGGTTACAACATAAATCTGACTGCCGCGAGTACCGCCTCGGCAGCAGGCAGTTTGACCGCCGGTAGTGCAAGTCTATTTGATCAGGGCGTACTTAACGCCACAACCGCAGGGAACTTGACAAATGGCGGCCAGGTAAACCTCGATTCTGACAAATCTTATTCTCTTGAAAGTACTGGTGCCGTGGGTGCGTTACGCCATGCTGTTTTCGATGGAACGGCAACTCAATCATGGACATCCTCCCTGCAGGCAGTTTCGACCATTGACATCACCACGGCTGCTGGTGCGACACAGGCGCTGCGCATTGCGGATATGGCGCTGTCCGCCATCAATGGCCAGCGTTCCAGCTTCGGCGCGCTGCAGAACCGTTTTGAAGCCACCATCACCAACCTGCAGACGAGCTCGGAAAACATGACCGCAGCACGCAGCCGGATCCGCGATGCAGACTTCGCGGCGGAAACCGCAAACCTGACCCGTGCGCAGATCCTGCAACAGGCAGGCGTGGCGATGCTGGCACAGGCAAATTCCTTGCCCAACAACGTGTTGAGCCTGCTGAGTTAAGCAAAATCAAACGACCACCGGCCTTAGCCGGTGGGTTTGAATTCAGACCAAAAGTCCGGTCAACCGCATTAAACCACGTCGAATAACACTGCCAGCGCTCTGCCGACTCTACTTTTTTGGCGGCCGGAAATAGGCGGTGTTTGCATAAAACTCTGGGCTGTCATTCTCCGCCCACCATCCCGGCACCCCCAGTAACGGCACCGGCGTCAGGCTGCGGCTGGTGACTGGTTCGCCATGCGCCAGGCATTCAGCCAGCCGGGCATCCAGCGCGCCCCCACACGCTGCCTCCCCCATCATCAGCCCCTTGCCGGTAAAGCCGATGTAGGGCCGCAGTGCCTTTTCATAGAGGGAATGGCCGAAGATCACGAATTTCATGTGCTCAATCACTGCCCGGCGTTGCATCCAGAACAGTTGATGCCACTGAAAATCGCGCAGCAAGCCGGCCAGTTCGTCGTCCGCGCAGGACACGATCACGCCGCTCTCGTCGAACAGGGTCATGGCGTCCTGCACATTGCCCCGGTTGCCCTCGCTGCCGTGGGAGAGCGCGGCAAAATGCCGGGCGTTGATGGCGGCCTTGGTCTGCGGGAAAGCCAGCCACACCAACGCATTGAAGAGGTCGTGCCAATTTTCCGTGCGGGTCTGCACTTCGCCCGTCAGGTAGATGCGCGCTTCGTACTTGTCTTCCAGGCACGCAGGTTTTGGCCCCTGGGGAACGAAGCGGATACATTTGCCGCTGGTGGTGCGAATATCGGGAGAAAGCAGCGCGTTCAATTCGGCCAGCGTCGGCCATCTGTCGAGTTTTTCGATCGGCTCGCCCACCCCGCGCAACGGCTCGAACAGGGGCGAGCTTTGCAGGAAGACTGGCTGCCACTCATCCATGGCGGTCGAGGCAGGCAAAATACACCAGCGGGTCGGGTTGGGTGCGGTTGCGCTGCGCCTGCCAGATCATTTCACCGAGACACTCCATGAGCTGATGCTGGGCGTGGTGCGGCCCGCCACTCTGCGCCAGCAGTTTCTGGTAACGCGACTTGATGCCGGGCGGCTGGTCGATGGAGAGTTGCTCGGCAATGGCAAGGTGCAGGTTAAGGTGCAGGAACGGGTTGGTCTCGCCCTGCTCGGGCAGGTAATCACGATCCAGGTAGCGCTCCGGGTCGTTGAGCAGGGGGTGATATTCCGGGTGCTGCAGCAGAATTTCCAGCGCCATGCTTTCCAGGCTGGTGAGGGTCTGATGTGCGTGAAACTTGCGCCATGTGTCGAACAGGAATTGGCGCGCCTGGTCGCGGCTGGGATTAAACATGGCGAAACAAGCCCAGCACGGCGGCGTATTGGAACAGCTGGTTGCTGCCGTTGAAAGGCGCGATTTCTCCGTTGCCGTAAAAACCGATCAGCGGCATGCCGGGAAATTTCCGCTGGAGAAGCTGCAAGTCACGATCCACGCCGCCATAGAAAAAAGGGCCGCGCCCCATGCAGGGAAAGCATAAGCCAAAATCGGGGGCGCCTGGAAATTCACGCTGCAGGTTTTCCATGGTGAGGCGCATGTCATTTTCAGCCGCCAGGGGTTGACGCATTGCCCAGAAGAGCTGCTCTCCAGGGGCGGGGCGGACCGACAGGGTCACCGAGCCCTGCTGCGGGTCAATGGCAATGATGGGCGCGGAGCGATAGCGCCCCTCGGCAATCGCCGTGGATGGGTCGCCGTGGGTAATTCCGGCCATGACGAGATGAAGTGGAAGCGTTTTCTGGTCGCGCAATTCCAGTGGCAGTTCGCGCATCAGCACATTGAGCGCCGGCTGCCCGGCCAGAAGCTGCACGTCAAAGTCATTTGAACGGGTTATCACGAATGGTTTCTGGCTCAGGGGGCGGATGCCCTGCGACACGCCCACCACTCCCCGAGCGCCCCGGATGCCGGCCTCACAGCGCCCGAGTTGCGCCACCTTGCCGCCCTGCCACACGCTAAACGGCCCCTGCCCGGTGGCATCGCCGGAAACCCCGCCGAAACGGCGGCCAGGCTTGTCGAGCCACTCGGTATGCATGGCGTTGGGCGCCGCCAGGGTGAGCAACAGGTCTTGCGCCTGCGCTTCATGCGCCGGCTCCAGGCCGATTCCGCCGCCAAACACCATGGCAGCGGCTGCCGGCGCATCCAGCACCCA